>Ga0315336_1000339_pt1 | contig 147923 bp, 152 predicted proteins | sample ASW5metaG_FD_204512 | JGI IMG/M metagenome (GOLD analysis project Ga0315336, IMG submission 204512) | Ammonia-oxidizing marine archaeal communities from Monterey Bay, California, United States - ASW #5 | ecosystem: Environmental > Aquatic > Marine > Intertidal zone | place: USA: California... | reverse complement strand
ATGCGGGATCGGCCGTGGCGGCCGACGGGGCCGCGGGCATGGCAATGGCCGTGACCCAGATCGCCACCGCCGCCGCCGCCATGAGCTGGATGTTCGCCGAATGGATCGTCTTCAAGCGGCCCAGCATTCTCGGCATCATTTCCGGCGCCGTGGCCGGTCTTGTCGCCATCACGCCGGCGAGCGGCTTCGTCGATCCGATGGGCGCGCTCTTCATCGGCCTTACCGCAGGCGTGGTTTGTTACGTCGCTTCCACCACAATCAAGCACGCCTTGGGTTATGACGACTCCCTCGACGTCTTCGGCATCCATGGCGTAGGCGGCATCGTCGGCGCCATTCTGACAGGCGTCTTCGCCGTCGAGGCAATCGGCGGCACCCCTGGCCTGCTGGAAGGCAATGCCGGTCAAGTGATCGTGCAAATCGAAGGAATCGCGGCCACCGTCGCTTGGTCGGGCCTCGCCTCCTTCGTCATACTCAAGATCATCGATCTCGTCATTGGCCTGCGCGTCGAGCAGAGCGCCGAGATCGAGGGCCTCGACGTCAACCTGCACGGCGAGGTCGTGCAGTAACGCTCTCCCAAGGCTGCCGTCCCGCAAGGGCGGCGGCCTGCTCCCAGGACCGGACGCCGCACCCTGGGTGCGGTGTCCATCCTTTGTGCAATTCGCCTATTAATTGGGCAATTATCGCCATGACCCGGGTGCTGCTTCTCGGGTTCATTGCCCATAAATAATTGAAAAACAACAATTATACGGTGTGCCCATTTTGTTGGCATAAGACTTGATCGTCTCCCCCGTGCCGTGCGTAAAAAACACTCACGGTAAAAGGACAAGACCTTATCTGGGGAGGCGGGAGTTGCGGTCCGTTGCGGCCATCGGCATCGAAGTCGACGCATGGACCCGCGTCGGTTGGCACTGCTGTAGCGCGACCGGGCCACATTCGATCCCCATCGATTTTACAATGCCAGCACCGGCCGGGCCGGGCGCTGGATGCGCTTTCGCCTAGGGGAGGACTCATCGATGATGAATGCTGCGGACACTGCCTGGTTGATAACCGCCACCGCGTTGGTTCTCTTTATGACGTTGCCGGGCTTGGCGCTGTTCTACGGAGGACTGGTTCACGCGCGCAATCTGCTTTCGGTTCTGATGCACTGCTACACGATCGCCTGCATGGCTTCGTTGTTGTGGCTGATGATCGTCTACAGCCTGGCCTTCAGCGAAGGCTCGGCTCTGATCGGCGGCTTCGACAAAGCGTTTTTGGCCGGGGTGGGGCGCGAAACGGTCTATCCCGACACGACCATTCCCGAGACCGTTTTCTTCATGTTCCAGATGACCTTCGCGATCATCACGCCCGCGCTCATCGTCGGCGCCTTCGTCGAGCGCATCAAATTCGCCGCCGTACTTCTGTTCAGCGCGCTGTGGCTGATCACAGTCTATGCGCCGATCACCCACTGGGTCTGGGGCGGCGGCTGGTTGGGCCAGATGGGCGTTATGGACTATGCCGGCGGCCTCGTCGTCCATGTCACAGCTGGCGTCTCGGCGCTGGTCCTGGTGGGCTCGCTTGGGGCTCGACGCGGATTTCCGCGGGACGTTAAGCCGCCGCACGCGCCATGGATGACGATGGCGGGCGCTTCCATGCTGTGGGTCGGCTGGTTCGGTTTCAACGCCGGCAGCGCCTTGAGCTCGGGCGGCGATGCCGGAATGGCTCTGACCGTGACCCATATTTCCGCCGCCACCGGTTCTCTCGTTTGGCTGGTCATCGAGTGGCTCAAGTTCGGCAAACCGAGCCTGATCGGCATCGTGACCGGCACGATTGCCGGGCTGGCGACGATCACGCCTGCCTCGGGATTTGTTGGTCCGGGCGCCGCAGTGATCGTCGGACTGAGCGGCGGCATCATTTGCTATTACGCGGTCGACCTCGTGAAGCAGCGGTTTTCAATCGACGATTCCCTCGACGTATTCGCCGTCCACGGCGTCGGCGGTGCGACCGGCATTCTGCTCACGGCGTTTTTTGTCGATGCGGCAATGGGCGGCGCGGGACTGCCCGAGGGCGTCTCCGTGCTTGGCCAATTCGGCGTCCAATTGACCGGGCTGGTGGCCACGGTGGTTTGGTCGGTGGTGGTCAGCTTCATCCTCATAAAGCTGGTCAGCGCCCTGGTCGGGCTCAGGGTCAGCGAACAGGACGAGATCACCGGTCTCGACGTCACAGCTCACGGCGAAAGCGGATACAATCTATAGGGCTCGAGGGGGGCTCTAAGACCAATGAGGGCGGCGTCATTGCGCCGCCCTCGGGTTTTGCCCAGGCTGATCTCCGTCTTTAGGCTCCCTTAACCCTCCTCTCCTAGCCTTACCGTCACCCAATCGACCCCGTCATTGGGGCTCTGCAACATGGTTGACGGTGCGATGCCTTCACGCCTAAAGGCCGCCAGCGACAGTCTCGAGATTCTCTCGCCTTTCCGCCGGCTCGCGGCCCTTCTGCAGGGCATCGAGCCCGCTATGAGCGAGATCGACCTGACCATCGGCGAGCCGCGCCATCCGATGCCGCCGTTTCTGGCCGACCGGCTCAATGAACACATGGGCGAGTTTGCCAAATATCCGCCGATTTTGGGCACGGATGCCTTGCGCCAGGCCATCACGGGCTGGTTGAGGCGCCGCTATCCCACCCTGCGAGATGCGCTCGACGCCGACCGCCATATTCTTCCCTTGTGCGGTTCGCGCGAAGGACTCTTCAGCGCAATATTCGCTGCAACGGCGCGCAAATCAGGCAACGCCCGGCCAACGGTTCTGCTGCCCAATCCGTTTTATTTTGCCTACGCCGCCGCCGCCAGCGCCGCCCAAGCCGAGGCAATTTATCTCAACACCCCGCAAAAGAGCGGATTTTTGCCCGATCTCGAGGCCATCGATGCCGGACTTCTCGACCGGGCAGCCGCATTCTATCTCGCCTCGCCCTCCAATCCCCAGGGCGCCGCCGCCAGCGAGACCTATCTCGAGCGCCTTATCGGACTGGCGCGCAAACACGATTTTTTGCTCTTCGCCGACGAGTGCTATTCCGAGATCTATTGTGACGCCCCACCTACGGGCGCCCTTGCGGTCGCACAGCAGGCTTTTGGCGACTTTTCAAACGTATTGTCCTTCCAGTCGCTGTCGAAGCGCTCCAACTTGCCCGGCCTGCGCTCGGGCTTCTGCGCCGGCGATCCGGCCGTCATCTCCGCCTATGGCACCTTGCGCAATGTGTCCTCTCCCCAGATGCCGCTGCCCATACAAGCGGCTTCTGCCGCCGTCTGGGCCGATGAGGCCCATGTGGAGCAAAGCCGCGCGCTCTATGGCGAGAAATTCGCCGCCTGTGACCGGATTTTGGGCGACCGCTTCGGTTATCGCCGCCCGCAAGGCGGATTTTTCCTGTGGCTCGACGTGGAATCGCACGGTGGCGGCGTCGAAATGGCGAAAACCCTTTGGAAAGCTTGCGGTATCAAACTGTTGCCTGGCGCCTATCTCGCCCACGCCGCCGCGGGGGCGTCCAATCCGGGCGACAACCACGTACGTCTCGCATTGGTCGACAGCCTGACGCGAACCGAGACGGCGCTTGAACGCATGGTCGCTTGGGCCGAGGGGAAAGGATAACGATGGCAGTATTGGGTCAACATTCCGAACGAAAGCCGCTTCTCCCACGCGGATTCGAGGCCGGTTTGATGCGTCTGGTAGCCCAGTTCGCCGGCGCCAGCGCGATCACGCTCGCCGCTGCCGGTTGGCTATGCCTTCTCTCCTGGACGATCGGCGATCCAAGCCTCAACCATGCCACTGGCGAATTGCCCCGCAACTGGCTGGGCGCCTGGGGCGCGACCGCGGCCGACATCGCCATGCAGTCGATCGGCTTGGCCTCAATCGTGTTGTTCGTACCCATGGCGGCTTGGGGCTGGCACCTGTTGGCAAAGGTCATCCCAACCCGGCCCTGGTGGCGCCTGCTCGCCTGGCCCGCCGCTGCCCTTGCCGCGGCCGCCGGCCTATCATCGCTTCCCGTGCCGGCAGGCTGGCCGCTGCCCAACGGACTTGGCGGAATCATGGGCGACGTTTTGATATCCGCGCTCGGCATATTCGGCGCCGTCGCGCCACAGGCCATCGTCACCGCTCTTGGCGGCATCGCGCTCGTCTTGCTGGCAGGATGGGCCACCTTGTTTGCCTGCGCCATCCCGCCGCGCGCGCTTGCGCTCATTTGGGCCCGGTCGGAGTCCGGCGGTCAGAGCCGCGCGACCGCAGACTTCGCCGCCGGGACGCTCGGCGCCGCCGGCCATTGGCTGCTGGCAGCCCGCGCCCGCATTGCCCGTCTTTTTGCGCCGAGAGCAAAGTCGGCGCCCATGCCGCCCGTCGAGGTGGCGAGCGGTCATCTCAGCCCCACTGCGGCCCCGGACGGCGCCGGCCGCATCGAACCTTTTTTCGACGAGAACCCGCAGCAGGCTGGCCTTGACACAGGCGTTCAGATCACACGCACTAGCGAGCCCATGGGCCAGACAACTACCCGCGGGGCCGCAGCCGCACCGTCGAAACCCTTCACGCCACCCCCGATCCGTCTGCTCAAGACGCCGCCGCGCGCCGCGCGCGCAGCCAAGGTCAGTGACGCCGTTTTGCAGGAAAACGCCAGGCTGTTGGAATGCGTCCTGCAGGATTTCGGCGTAAAGGGCGAAATCGTCAACGTCCATCCTGGACCCGTCGTCACGCTCTATGAGCTCGAACCCGCGCCGGGCACCAAGTCCTCCCGGGTGATCGGTCTTTCCGACGACATCGCGCGGTCGATGAGCGCGATCGCCGCACGCGTGGCCGTCGTCCCGGGCCGCAACGTCATCGGCATCGAACTGCCCAACACCACCCGCGAGACGGTGTTTCTGCGCGAACTGCTGGATGCGGGCGAGTTCGTCCAAAGCTCGGCCGAGCTCGAGCTGGCGCTCGGCAAGAATATCGGCGGCGAGCCGGTTACGGTCGATCTCTCGCGCATGCCCCATTTGTTGATCGCGGGCACCACCGGTTCGGGTAAATCGGTCGGCATCAACACCATGATCCTGTCGCTGCTCTATCGGCTGACGCCCGAGCAATGCAAGTTCATCATGATCGATCCGAAAATGCTGGAGCTCTCGGTCTATGACGGCATCCCGCACTTGCTCGCTCCCGTCGTCACCGATCCGAAAAAAGCCGTCGTCGCGCTCAAATGGACCGTCAAGGAGATGGAGGAGCGCTACAAGAAGATGTCGAAGCTCGGCGTGCGCAACATGCACGGCTACAACGCCCGCGTTCTGGAAGCCAAAACCCGGGGCGAGACCATCACCCGCACGGTCCAGACCGGCTTCGATCGCGAAACCGGAGAAGCGGTCTACGAACAGGAGGTGATGGATTACGAGCCCTTGCCCTACATCGTCGTGATCGTCGACGAGATGGCCGATCTGATGATGGTTGCCGGCAAAGACATCGAGGGCGCGGTCCAACGGCTGGCGCAAATGGCGCGCGCCGCCGGAATTCACTTGATCGCCGCCACCCAGCGCCCCAGCGTCGACGTCATCACCGGCACGATCAAGGCGAACTTTCCGACACGCATCAGCTTCCAGGTCACGTCCAAAATCGACAGCCGCACGATTCTGGGCGAGCAAGGCGCCGAGCAACTTCTGGGCCGCGGCGACATGCTCTACATGGCAGGCGGCGGCCGCATCACCCGCGTGCATGGGCCCTTCGTTTCCGACGAGGAGGTCGAACGCATCGTCCACCATTTGCGCAAGCAGGGCGTTCCGCAATATCTCGAGGAAATCACCGAAGCCCCGGATGATGAGGAAAACTTCGCCGAGGCCGGCATGGGCGAGGGCGGCGGCGACCTTTACGACCAGGCCGTAGCAATCGTGCTGCGCGACCGCAAAGCTTCGACCAGCTATGTGCAGCGGCGTCTTTCGATCGGCTACAACCGGGCGGCGACGCTGATCGAACGCATGGAGGAAGAGGGCGTCATTTCAGCCGCCAACAACGCCGGCAAGCGCGAGATTCTGGTGGGCGACGCCGCTCCATAGGCACCTTTTCTTGGCAATCGACGGCGTAATGGCCGCGCCCGGCCTCCCGCCCAATGTTGACCACTTTTCCATGTCTGATTAAGTCAATCAGCTCGCGACCGAATCACCGGGCCCGCCGAACCGGCCCGGACCATTGCCCGGCGCGAGAGAGAGCTTAAGACGGATACACGCGATGAACCGCACTTTCGCAGCCTCGGCCGCGTTCGCAATTGCCGCCCTTCTTCTCCAGGGGCCGGTCCGCGGCCAGGACAAAACCGAGGCCGCGCCCTCCAACGCGGTCGGCGGCAACTGGTCGGCGGAGGTCGATGCGGCGAACGACGATCCGGCGGCGGAAGCCGAAGTGGAGCTCAACGCCGCCTCGCTTAAATCGATCAAGCGCGTCAACGCCTATTTCAACGACCTGATCCATCTGCAAGGCAAGTTCACCCAGACCGACTCCAACCGGAACGAGACGACGGGCCGTTTTTTCGTCCACCGGCCGGGGCGGCTGCGCTTCGAATACGCCAAGCCGAGCCTGCTGCGCATCGTCTCCGACGGGCAATATCTCTCGATCGAGGATCACGATCTCAAGACGGTGGACAAATATCCGCTCGAATCGACGCCGTTCCGCATGTTGCTGACCGAAGACGTCAATTTGGTGCGCGACGCCCGCATCATGGATTTTTCCCGCAAGCCGAACACCATCGTGCTCACCCTGCAGGACCGCTCCAGCGAATCGCCTGGCCAAATCAAGCTGTTCTTCGATGCGCCCAAGAAGGGAAGCAAGATCGAGCTCAAGGAATGGATCATCACCGACCCCCAGGGCCTCGACACCCGCATTCAGGTGGCCGATCTGGTCAAGGGAAAAGAGGTCTCGAGCGATTTATTCGACACTTCGACCGTACAATTTCCAGATTTTAACAATTGACGGCTTCGCTCGATCCAATCCGCATCGCATTCGGCTAGATGACTGATTCGCCTTGAGTATCAGGAGCTTTACTCGTCGAGGCGCGGGCCAATTGGCACCGACTTTCGAATACTCCGGTAATATTTTTTTAACTTTTTTGAGGCGCAACGATTGAAATTTTCGATTGCGCTCCTATTTTTGGATGAGTAGCGGATGGGTCGTTTATTATCGGTAGTGCCCCCCGTCTAGCCGTAGACACATTCGCTCGCGCCGGCTTCCCTCCCGGCGCACCGCGCAAATAGCGCTTTATCTAAGCGCCCAACCACGCACAGCGGTTGGGCGCTTTTTTTATGGGAAATCCTCTAAAGCGCCCGCCCACAAAAAAACCCACCGCGCATCACTGCGCGGCGGGCTTTGGCTGAAATTCTCTTCGTGCGGCTATTTGTAGGCTATCGGGATCGCTTCTTCGTAACCGAAGTTCCAGCGCAGACCGACGAGGATGTCGTGGGAGTGGATATCCTCGAGCGTCGTCGGGTCTTGCGGCTGGGGCGCGGCCGGGTCGTAAGTGAAATAGGGTCCGGTCGTGCCGTCGCCGGTCTCCGTATAGCGGTAGGCCACATCGAAGGTGAGGTTAGGCGTCAGCTCGTAGGCAAAACCGCCGGTCAGCGCCCAGGCGAAGTTCCATTCGCTGTTATCATCGGCCCAATGGAGACCGTTGGTCACCAGGTTGACGTCCCAGAAGTCATCGAGCGTGACCCGCGCGGCACCGATGCCGCCGCCGACATAAGGCGTGACGCCGTGCATGGTGAAGATGTCCCAATAGGCGTTGGCCAGCATCAGCCATTCGCGCTTCACGCCGGTGTGTTCGTTGGTGCAGACGCCCGGTCCGCAACCTGGATCGACATAGGTGTCCAGCCCACGGAAGGAGGCGCCGCCGCGGTATTCGGACGTGAGGTCGAAGCGAATGTGTTCGTTGGCGATGAAACCGATGCCGCCGCCAATGAACGGCGAGCTGTCGAAGCTCGTCTGTTCGATTTGGAAGCTGCCGGCCTGGATCGTCGTGTTGGTTATGTCATCGACATCCTGATTGGTCATGCCGATGAAGCCCCGCAGATACCAGTCGTGCTGGACGACCACGGGCACCGGCACTTCGACGGCTCCCTTATAGGTCTCGTAGGGTTCGGGCGGATATTCTGGCGCCGGCATCAGGCCGCCAGCGGTTGCCGCACCGCTTTGGCCCATGAACAAAGCGGCACCGATCAAAATCGAGTGGCGGTAAGTTTTCACAACAGTCCCCTTTGTCTGTCAGCGAAGCATCCGAGCCCCTCCGGCGCGAACGAACTTCAAGCTGTTTCATTTCGGGACTATGAGGCCGATAATTTAATGGAGGATTAACCACGCCGTCTTGGCGAGGAATTTTGTTGGGCGGCGAAATTTTTTAAAACGCCTCTTTACGCCGAAGGGCTGAAACGCCGCGCCGCGCCTTGCATTGGCCTGGCCCGGCCAAGGGCCTAAAGGAGGCTGGAAAGAAAGGCGCGCGGCGTGTATCCATCGCGCCATGACACTTAAAATCACCACCTGGAACATCAATTCAGTGCGCCTGCGAATCGGCTTGGTGGAGCGATTCGTCGCGCAATACGCCCCGGACATACTCTGCCTGCAGGAGATCAAGTGCAGCGACGACGCCTTCCCCATGAAGCAATTGCGCGCGATGGGGTTCGACCATATCGAGGTCAAGGGCCAGAAGGGCCATCACGGCGTCGCCACCCTTTCGCGGCTTCCCGCCCGCCGCCTCGAGTCCCGCGACTTCAACGGCTCGGGCCACGCCCGCCATGTGGCGGTCGAAATCGAAACAACGGGCGGGGCCAAACCGATCGTCCTGCACAATGTCTATGTGCCCTCGGGCGGCGATGAGCCCGACCCGGACGCCAATCCGAAATTTCGCCAGAAGCTCGATTATTTGACCGCGATGACCAAGTGGTTCGGCCAGCAAGGCGACGGCGGGGCCAATCGATTTGTCTTGGTTGGCGATTTCAACGTCGCGCCGTTGGAGACCGATGTCTGGTCCCACAAGCAATTGCTGAAGGTGGTGAGCCACACGCCGGTGGAGGTCGAACATCTCGAGCGCCTGATGGCCTCGCAGGACTGGGTCGATGTCGCCCGCCAACACATCCCGCCCGAGGAACGGCTCTACACCTGGTGGAGCTACCGCTCGCGCGACTGGCGCGCATCAAACCGGGGCCGCAGGCTCGATCACGTCTGGGTGACGCCCGCATTGGCCTCAGCCACCAGCGGCGTCGAGGTGGTCGATGTCGCGCGCGACTGGCAGAAGCCTTCGGACCACGTCCCGGTCATCGTCGAAATCGAATAGCGATCTGCCTGAAGCCGGCGTGCTGCCTAGGGAACGAGTTTGTAACCGCCCGTTTCAGTCACCAGCAGCTCGGAGTTCGACGGATCCTTCTCGATCTTCTGGCGCAAGCGGTAGATGTGCGTCTCGAGCGTATGGGTCGTGACGCCCGCATTGTAGCCCCACACCTCGTGCAGCAGCTCGTCGCGGCCGACCACCTTCTCGCCCGCCCGGTAGAGATATTTGAGGATCGAAGATTCTTTTTCCGTCAGCCGAATTCGCGAACCGCCATCGTCGACCAGCGTTTTCGCCGCCGGCTGAAACGTATAAGGCCCGATCGAGAAGACCGCGTCTTCGCTTTGCTCGTGTTGGCGCAGTTGGGCCCGGATGCGCGCCAGCAACACCGCGAAGCGGAATGGTTTGGTGACGTAGTCGTTGGCGCCCGATTCGAGGCCCAGGATCGTGTCCGCGTCGCTGTCCTGCCCCGTCAGCATGACGACGGGGCCCTTGTAGCCGTTCTTGCGCAACAGCTTGCAGGCTTCGCGCCCGTCCATATCGGGCAGGCCGACGTCCAGCAGAATCAAATCGACATGGTCCGTTTTTGCCGTATCGAGCGCGGCACCAGCCGTCGGCGCGCCGATCGGCTCGAACTCGTCATGGGGCGCCAATTGTTCGGTCAGCGTCTCCCTCAAGTCATCGTCGTCGTCGACTATCAAGATCGTGCGCGCCGTGCTCATGAACCACCCCTCGTTACAAGACGTCTTTTCTCGTATTCAACACTGATGTAACTCCCCACTTGGGGTCCAACAAGGCCATGGCAAGATCGAGGTAAAGGTGGCACGCCGTCACGATGTCTCAATTATCCATGAGCAGAGAGATGCGGTCGCCGCCCGCATGCCGCAATCGGCCTCACGCGGGCGCGTCCGTTTGGGCCCTCGGGGCTGGCCATGCGTCTTGGGCGAGGGCGCAATCGTCGCCCTGAAACGCGAAGGCGACGGCGCGACACCAGCTGGCAAATTTGGCTTTCGCCGCGTGCTTTACCGCGCCGACCGGGTGATACACCCGCGAACCGGCCTGCCCGTCAGCGCGATAAAATCCGATGACGGCTGGTGCGATGCGCCCAATGACCGCAATTACAACCGTCCGGTCGCGCTTCCCTACGGGGCGAGCGCCGAGAAGATGTGGCGTCAGGACGGGCTCTACGACGTCGTCGTCGTGCTGGGCTATAACGATCGTCCCCGCGTGCGGTGGCGGGGCAGCGCGGTCTTCATGCACGTCTGGTCGCCCGACCGCGGCCCCACCGCCGGCTGCGTGGCGCTGGCCCGCCACGACCTGCTCGAGCTCGTCGCACACCTGGCCCCCGGCGCGGCGCTCGTGATTCGGCCTTAAAAAGTTTTCTTCAAACCACCTGCCGTGGCCCAAAGACGCCCGTGCCGACCCGCACGTAGGTCGCGCCAAAAGCAACAGCGGTTTCGAAATCGGCGCTCATGCCCATGCTGAGGTGCTTGAGGCCGGCTTCAGCCGCGATCTTGGCGAGCAGCGCGAAATGAAACGCAGGCTCTTCATCAAGTGGCGGAATGGCCATTAGTCCGTCGATCTCGAGGCCGAACTCGCTGCGGCAGCGCTCGACGAACGCCTGCGCTTGGCCCGGCAGCACGCCCGCCTTTTGCAGCTCCTCGCCGGTGTTCACCTGAACGAACAGCCGCACCTTGCGCCCGCTGGCCTCCATCTCGCGGGCCAGCGCTCGCGCGATCTTTTCCCTATCCACCGTTTCGATCACATCAAACAGCGCCACCGCGTCCTTGGCCTTGTTGGATTGCAGGGGACCGATCAAATGCAATTCGACGTCGCCGAATCGCTCCTTCAGCACCGGCCATTTTCCTTGCGCCTCCTGCACTCTGTTCTCGCCAAACAGCTTCTGACCGGCGGCGATCGCCGCCTCTATGGGCCCGGCGCGAATGGTCTTGGAAACTGCCACCAGACGCACGTCGCCGGCCTGGCGCCCGGCCGCCTTCGCGGCCGCGCCGATCGCAGCGTTTACCGCCGCGAGCCGCCCTTCGACATCATCCCTCGTCGTCTCATTCATAGCGTGGTCCCGATCGCTGGCGTCCGCCCAATGGCCAGCCGACCATAGCGCCAACCAGCCTAGGCGCAAGTCGCGGCAGCGCAGCGCTTGACCGGCCGAAACTTTTTGGGCCTCATGACGATTAAGGGGCACACGGCCGCAGTCAAACCATCGGTCCGATACGAAGAATGGCTATGACACACGAGCGCTACAACGCACCGGTGCGCGAAAGGCACTGGCAAAAAGTCTGGGACGAACGGCAATTGTTTGCAGCCCGTGAGGATGCGCCGGGTCCCAAATACTACGTGCTCGAAATGTTTCCCTATCCCTCCGGGCGCATCCATATGGGCCATGTGCGCAATTACACGATGGGCGACGTCGTGGCGCGGGCCAAGCGGGCGCAGGGCTACAACGTTCTCCATCCCATGGGCTGGGACGCCTTCGGCATGCCGGCCGAGAACGCCGCCATGGAACGCGGCGTGCATCCGGCCGAGTGGACCTACGCCAATATCGACGCCATGCGCAGCCAGCTCAAGGCGCTCGGCCTGTCGCTCGACTGGTCCCGCGAGATCGCCACCTGCGATCCCGACTATTACCGCCACGAGCAGCATCTGTTTTTGGATTTTCTGGAAAACGACCTGGTGGCCCGCAAGACGGCCAAGGTCAACTGGGACCCGGTCGACCACACGGTGCTCGCCAACGAACAGGTGATCGACGGCAAGGGCTGGCGCTCCGGCGCGCCCGTCGAACAGCGCGAGCTGACCCAGTGGTTCTTCACCATCACCAAATACGCCGACGAGCTGTTGCAGGCGCTCGATCAACTCGAGCGCTGGCCCGAGAAGGTCCGCATCATGCAGCGCAACTGGATCGGCAAGTCCCATGGCGCGCTGGTGCGTTTTGCGCTGAATGACGCCCCGGAGGACCATTCCCTGTTGCCCGTCTATTCGACCCGGCCCGATACGCTCTTTGGCGCGTCCTTCTGTGCCCTGGCGCCCGATCACCCGCTCAGTCAGTCACTCGCGCAAAACGACGCCGAGCTCGCCGCCTTCATCGATGAGTGCCAGGCCACCGGCACCAGCGAGGAGGACATCGAGCGGGCAGAAAAACAAGGCTACGATACGGGCTTGACCGCCACCCACCCCTTCGATCCCGGCTGGCGTCTGCCCGTCTATGTCGCCAATTTCGTTTTGATGGATTACGGCACCGGCGCGATTTTCGGTTGTCCGGCGCACGATCAGCGCGACTTGGATTTTGCCCGCAAATATGGACTTCCGGTGAGGCCCGTGGTTGTCCCGCAAGACGCCGAGCCGGCCGCTTTCGAGGTTGCAGACGAGGCTTATCTCGGCGATGGCCTGCTCGCCAATTCGGACTTCCTCAACGGCCTCGACGTCGAGGCGGCGCTGGACCTAGTGATCGCGCGCTTGGAAGACCAGCAGGTCGGCGGCCTGCAACAAGGCGAGCGGCGGACGAATTTTCGGCTGCGCGATTGGGGCGTCTCGCGGCAACGCTACTGGGGCTGCCCGATCCCGATGATCCATTGCACAGACTGCGGCGTCGTGCCGGTGCCCCGCGCCGACCTTCCTGTAACACTGCCCGACGACGTCACCTTCGATACACCCGGCAACCCGCTGGAGCGCCACCCCACCTGGAAGCACGTCGCCTGCCCGCAATGCGGCAAGGACGCCCGGCGCGAGACCGACACCTTCGACACCTTCGTCGATTCGTCCTGGTACTTCGCGCGCTTCTGTTCGCCACACGCCGACGAGCCCGCCGCGCGCAAGGCCGTCGATTACTGGCTTCCGGTAGATCAATATATCGGCGGCGTCGAGCACGCGATTTTGCATTTGCTGTATGCGCGCTTCTTCACCCGGGCGATGACCGCAACGGGCCACGCCAGCGTCGAGGAACCTTTCGCCGGCCTCTTCACCCAGGGCATGGTCAACCATGAAACCTACCGGGGCGCCGAGGGCGCTTGGGTCAATCCGGCCGATATTCGGCTGGAGGGCGAAGGCGGGACCCGCCACGCGTTTTTGATCGAGACCGGCGGCGAGATCGAAATCGGCGCGATCGAAAAAATGTCGAAGTCGAAGCATAACACTGTCGATCCCGAAGACATCATCGCCCGCTATGGCGCAGATACGATCCGCTGGTTCATGCTTTCGGATTCACCGCCTGAGCGCGACGTGCAATGGACCGAGGCCGGCGTCGAGGGCGCCTGGCGCTTCGTCCAGCGCCTCTGGCGGCTGGTCGACGAAGCGGCCGCGGGCGACGCCTCCCCCGATGGCACGCCTGTTGGCGGATCGGAGGGCTCCGCGCTTGAGCTCCGCCGGGCCACCCACAAGACCATCGACGCGATCAGCAAGGATCTGGACGCGCTGCGCTTCAACCGCGCCGTCGCTCATATTTATGAATTCGTCAACACGCTGACGACGGCGGTCCAACCGGCCGAACCAGCGCCCGGCCACGACAGCGCGCTGTCTGAAGCCCTGGACAATTTGATCGTAATGGTCGCGCCCATGATGCCGCACTTGGCTGAAGAATGTTGGCTGCGCCTTGGTCACGACACACTCGTCGCAGACCAAGCATGGCCACACGCAGATCCTTCCCTTATTGTGGAAGACACCGTCACCATCGCGGTTCAAGTGAACGGCAAACGCCGTGATGAATTGACAATCGCGCGGGATGCGGCAAAAGAGGATGTTGAGGCTGCAGCCCTAAAGCTCGATAATGTGATGAAGGCTATAGGCGATAAGAAAGTAAAGAAGGTGATCGTCGTGCCGCAGAGGATTGTTAATGTCGTCGCGTAACAAACGAAATGCCTCCACCACGCTGTCCCGGCGCTCCTTCACATTGGCGCTCGGACTGAGCGCTCTGTGCGCGCCGCTCATCGCCGGCTGCCAGTTCCAGCCGCTCTATGGCACGAGCTCGGGCGGGCAATCGGTCAAGGACGCCATGAAGTCAGTCGTGATCGCGCCCATTCCGGGCCGGGTCGGTCAGCGGCTGCGCAACGAATTGATTTACAACACCACAGGCGGCGGCGGCGCCTATACGCCCAAATACCGGCTGCAGATCGCCATCCGCGAAAACATCACCAACATTCTTGTCGAGACCACCGGCGATGCCGAGGGTCAGCTCTTCAATCTCGATGCGAGCTTCAAGCTGCTGCGCATCGCCGATGAATCCGTTGTTCTCGAAGGCGAAAGCACGTCGCGCGCCGCCTTCGATAAATTCGAGCAAATCTTTGCCAACACCCGCGCCCGCATCGATGCGGAGAACCGCGCCGCGCGCACCGTCGCCGACGGCATCAGAACGCGCATCGCCGCCTTCCTGTCACGTTCGGTGTGAGTTGCACCCCAAGCCGCTCGGCCCAATTTGTCCGCGGCGCCCGCTTGCTTGAGATAGACCGGAATTTCTGATGGTCGCCTTCAAGGCCGCCCAAACGCCACGTCTGCTCGCCAATCCCGACGCCAAGTTTCGCGCCTTTCTTCTCTATGGACCCGAAGCCGGCCTTGTGACCGACCGCGCGGCAACGCTGGCCGGCGTGCTTGCCGCGCGCTTCGATCCCAACGCCGAGATCATCCGCCTCGACGAACGCGATCTGACCGAGAACCCCGACCGCCTGGCCATCGAGGCGCAAACCGTCTCGATGTTCGCAAACCAAAAGGTGGTGCGGATCAAAACCTGGCCGCGCCTGAGCGTCGATCTCTTGAGCGAGCTTATCGAGGCCGGCAGCGACGCGCTGCTCGTCGTGGAGGCCGGAAACTTACGTCCCACCGCCAAGCTGCGCAAAATCTTCGAGGCTGCCGCCAGCACCGCCGCCTGCGCCTGCTACAGCGACGCGGCCCGCGATATCGGCCCGCTCATCGATCGCACATTCGAGCGTTGCGGCTGCTCGATCACGCCCGAGGCCCGGGCCATGCTGCTGTCGCTCGTTGGCGTCGATCCGGTGCTGGCCCGCTCGGAGGTGGAGAAGGTCGCGCTCTTTGCCGGCAATGCCGGCGTCGCCACGCTCGAAGACGTCGAGGCCATCGTCGTCGACAGCGGCGAACTTGCCCTCGACGCCCTCGCCCAGTCGGCCGCCGACAAATCGTGCGAGCGCACGCTGCGCGACTTCGACCGGCTGACTGCGGCCGGCCAATCGCCCCAGGCGGGACTGGCCGCGCTGGCATGGCATTTCGAGCGCCTGCACCGGGTGATAGCGGAGATCGACAAAGGCGCTCAACCGGCCCGCGCGGTCGCCGCGATCCGCCCGCCCGTCGGCTTCAGCCAGCGAGACGCCTTGCTGCGCCAGGTGCGCAACTGGACGGGCAGCAGCGTGCGGCAAAGCATTATCGCGCTGCAGTCGGCGATCGCCCAATCGCGCCGGCGGCCCCATCTTGAGCGTCAGATCACCGAACGCTTGCTGCTCGATTTATGCGAAAAAAAATCGTAAGCCATTGAATAAATACAATAATTACAGTTTCAACAGCCTGCGCCGTACTTCATTGAGCTGATCGAGACTGCGGTAAGCGATGCGCAGGTCGCCCGATTCGCCGCGGCGCATTTGGATCGAGACCGACAGCCCAAGCGCATTGCTCAGTTCGATCTCAGCCGCCCTGGTGTCGGCATCCTTGACCGCTGCCTTGGCCTGACCGCGCGGCGAATCGCTTTTCTTCACCAGCGACTCCACGGCGCGCACGCTCATCGCCTTGGCGATGATCTGCTTGGCGAGCTTGAGCGCATTGTCGCGGCCGATCAACGCCCGGGCATGGCCGGCGCTCAACTGGCCCTCTTGGATCATGTCTTGGACGCCCTCGGGCAATTTCAGCAGCCGCAACATGTTGGCGAGATGGCTGCGGCTCTTGCCGATGATTTGGGCCAGCTCTTCCTGAGTGTGCTCGAATGCGTCGATCAGCTGCTGATACCCACGGGCCTCCTCGATGGCGTTGAGGTCGCTTCGCTGTACGTTCTCGATGATCGCGAGCTCAAGCGCCTCGCGGTCGGAGAGCTGGCGCACGATGGCTGGCACCTGATGCAACTGCGCCCGCTGGGCGGCCCGCCAGCGCCGCTCACCCGCCACGATCTCGTAAACTCCACCCTCGGCGGGGCGCACCACGAGCGGCTGCACGACGCCCTTCTCGGCGATCGAGGCTGCGAGCTCCGCCAGCTCTTCTTCGGCGAATTGCCGGCGGGGATTTTGCGGATTGGCCCTGAGCGTGGCGAGCGGCACCATACGGTAGCCCTCGATGCCACGCGCCGTATCGATATCGGCGGCATCGTCGAGCAGGTCAGCCAAACCCCTCCCCAACCGCTTCTTTTGAGCCCCTGCCGTCATGCCTTGCTCCATCACGCCGCCAATTGTTGTTCCCGTTTGATCACTTCCGATGCCAACTCGATATAGGCGCGGCTGCCCTCGCACAAATGATCGTAGAGCAAGATCGGTTTGCCGAACGAAGGCGATTCGGCAATGCGCACATTGCGCGGGATAAAAGTGCCGTAGACCTTTTCACCCAGCGCGTCCCGCACGTTCTCCTCGACCTCGTGGGTAAGCCGGTTGCGTTTGTCGTGCATGGTGAGCACGACCCCTTGGATCGATAATTCCGGATTGAGGCGGTCGCGCACGTCGTTGATGGTTTTGACGAGCTGCGCCAAGCCTTCCATGGCGAAGAACTCGCACTGCAGCGGCACCAGGACCGCGTCGGCTGCCGACAGAGCGTTGATGGTGAGCATGTTGAGCGAGGGCGGGCAATCGATCAAAACATAGGTCGTCTTGGCCGGTCCCTCGGCGTTGGCTTGCAGTTGCGCCGCAAATTCGATCAGCGCGTTGCGAAGCAAATAGACCCGGTGCTGGCCGTCGGCGAATTCGCGCTCGATCCCCATCAGGTCGCCCGTCGCCGATACGATGGAAAGCAGAGGAATGCCGGTGGGCTTTGCAGCTTGCGCCAGGCTCGCGGTTTCCATCAGCACATCAAGCGTCGAGGGCGAACGATCGTCCGCAGTCTTGCCTATACCGAGCCCGGTGCTGGCGTTTCCCTGGGGATCAAGATCAATGACCACCACCTGACGGCCCACCGCCGCCAGCGCCGTGCCCAAATTGATCGCGGTGGTGGTTTTACCGACGCCGCCCTTTTGATTGGCGATCGCCAACACACGCAAACCGTTTCCCCATCCCGATCGTTCCGCCATCTGCCTCAGCCTAACCTCTTGGAATCGGTTCACGCACTTCGATTATGCGAGCATGCCGGTCCGTACAGCTTCGCACAAGTTTCACGTGAAACGTCCACGCCCGCTTTGCCGTCTCAATTTCGCTTTCGGCTCGTTTGCCCTTGAGAAACAGCCCCACCGTGTGCGGCCCGAAGAACGGCGCCGAAAGGCGCAACAACTTGTCCAATGGCGCCAAACCGCGGGCAGTCACCACATCGAAACACGCGACTGTAGCCGCCAATGCCAAGGATTCAATGCGTTCATTGCGTATTTCCACAGCCACGCCGGTCTCACGCGCCACTTCAGCGAGGAAGGCGCATTTGCGGCTCGAGGATTCCACCAGGGTGACGTTTGTGCCCGATGAGGCACCCAGTATCGCAATCACCAGTCCCGGAAAGCCTGCCCCTGAGCCCAGATCAAGCCATGACTTGGCTTGGCCGGCAAGGGTAAGAAGCTGCGCGCTGTCGGCAAAATGCCGGTGCCAGACGTCATCGAGGCTGGAGGCGCCCACGAGATTGACCGCCCTCTGCCAGCGGGCCAGTAGCGCCTCGTAGCGTTTGAGCGCCTCGATGGTCCGGTCGTCTGCACCGAATCGGCCGGCAAATTCGTCGGCGCCCGCGATGTGCGGCATCGGGGCGTCAGCGCCGGAATCAGGCGGACTTGCGCCCTTCTGCCGATGGTTTGGCGGCCTTTGCATTATTGGCTTTCTTGACGTTGGCGAGCAGCACCATCAACGCGGCTGGCGTCATGCCGTCGATCCGCGAGGCCTGGCCCAAGGTTGCCGGCCGGTGTCGGATAAGTTTCTGGCGTGCTTCATTCGACAGCGCGGGAATGGCGCCAAAATCGAAGTCGTTGGGAATTGCAATGCCTTCATCTTTGCGGAAGGCAACGATATCGGCCTCCTGACGCGCCAAATAGACCGCATAACGCGCATCGACTTCGATCTGCCCGGCAACCGAGGCCTCGAGGCCCGCGAGATCGGGCCAGATCGCGGCAAGTCGGGCAACCTTGATCTCGGGGTTGGCCAAGAGTTCGAAGGCACTGCGCCGCCGCCCGTCGCGATTCACGGCCAATCCCGCAGAGATCGCTTGATCGGGCGTTATGTTGAGGGCCTCCAACGCCGCGCGCGCGCCCTTCAGCTTGGCGTCCTTTGTCCGATGGGCGCCGGCGCGTTCGGCGCCCACACAACCCAACGCAATTCCCATCGGGGTCAGGCGCTGATCGGCATTATCCGCCCGCAACGTCAACCGGTATTCGGCGCGCGATGTGAACATCCGGTAGGGTTCGCTGACGCCGCGGGTCACGAGATCGTCGACCATAACCCCCATATAGGCGTCGGCCCGCGACGGAGTGAACGGACGACCTTCGCCGCTCGCCTTAAGCGCCCCATTGAGACCTGCAATGAGCCCCTGTGCGGCCGCCTCTTCGTAGCCCGTGGTGCCGTTGATCTGGCCGGCCAGGAAAAGACCTTCCAAGGTCTTGATCTCCAGGCTGGGATGGAGCTCGCGGGGGTCGACGTAATCGTATTCGATGGCATAGCCCGGCCGTTTCACCGAAACGTTCTCGAGCCCGGGAATAGTCTTGAGGAAGGCGCACTGGACGTCCTCGGGCAGCGACGTGGAGAGCCCGTTGGGATAAACGGTGGTATCGTCGAGACCCTCGGGCTCTAGAAAGACCTGATGCGACTGACGCTCCTTGAAGCGCACGATCTTGTCTTCGATAGAGGGACAATAGCGCGGTCCCGCGCTTTCGATCTGCCCGGAATAGATCGGCGCACGCGCCAAATTGGCGGCAATGACGGCATGGGTCTCTTGGCGTGTGTGGGTGATGTGGCAGACCACCTGCGGCGTTGTGATCCGATCGGTCATGAACGAGAACGGCAGCGGCGGCTCATCGCCCGGCTGTTCGGCCAGGACCGACCAATCGATCGTCTCACCGTCGAGCCGGGGCGGCGTACCGGTCTTGAGCCGTCCCATCTTGAGCCCCAGCGCGTACAGCCGTTCGGAAAGACCGATGGCCGGCGCCTCGCCGTGGCGTCCAGCCGGGATCTGGCGCTCGCCCACATGGATCAAGCCGTTCAAAAACGTCCCCGTAGTGAGCACCACGGCGCCGGCGCAAATTTCCCGGCCGTCGCCGAGCACAACGCCCCCGACGCGGCCGTCGCTCACAATCAAATCCTCGACCGCAGCCTCGATCACGTAGAGGCCCGGCTGCGCGGTGATCGCCTGCTGCATCGCGGCGCGGTAGAGCTTTCGGTCGCTTTGCGCCCGCGGGCCCTGAACAGCCGGCCCCTTGGAGCGATTGAGCACCCGGAATTGGATGCCGGAGGCATCGGCCACCCGCCCCATCAAACCATCCAGCGCATCGATCTCGCGCACCAAATGGCCCTTGCCAAGACCGCCAATCGCGGGATTGCACGACATCTCGCCGATGCTCTCGAAGCGATGGGTGACGAGGCCCGTGCGCGCGCCAAGCCGCGCGGCCGCGGCGGCGGCTTCGCAGCCCGCATGCCCGCCGCCCACAACGATCACGTCGTAGCCAGTATCAGGTGCCTTATCCATTGCGCGCGACCCTATCTTGGGATCACACACATAGCGATTCCCAAAATTTCCGTCAAAGCGTCTCGGCCCAACGCGAGCTTTGATTGATTCACGTGAAACAATGAGCCGCCGCTCACTTGCCGATGCAGAATTCGGCAAACACCCGGTCCAGCACGTCCTCGACATCCATGCGCCCGGTGATCCGGCCAAGCGCGGCGGCCGCCTGCCGCAAGTCCTCAGCCCGCAATTCCAGCGCCTCGAACGGCTCGTCGAGAAATCGCTTGAGCGCACCGTGACAGATCTGTAGCTCGTGACGGTGGCGCGCGCGGGTGAGCTGGGGGGCTTCAACCAAGCCGATGCCGGCGCTTGCCCGGGCTTCGATTTCACCGCTTAGCAGATCGACTCCAAAATCGTTTTTTAGTGTTATATCAATGTGTTGCGTCTTTTTATCGGATGCATCGCGAGGCCCGATGAGATCGATCTTGTTGCGCACCACCAAGAGCTCTGCGCCTGCCTGCGTCAGGTCATCGGGCGCCGACCATTGGGGTTCTGCGGCATCGACCAGCCAAATCACGAGGTCGGCGTCGCCGGCCCGCTCGAAGGCCCGTCGAATGCCCTCTTGCTCGACGCCGCCCGTTGCATCGCGTATGCCGGCCGTGTCCATCACCACGACCGGCAAGCCTGCAAGGTCGAGATGAACCTCGATCACGTCCCGCGTCGTGCCAGCCTCCTCTGCAACGATCGCCGCCTCGCGCCTGGCAAGTGCGTTGAGCAAACTCGACTTGCCGGCATTGGGTGCGCCCGCGATCAAAACGCGGTAGCCCTCGCGCAATCGCTCGCCGCAATGCCGGTCGTCAAGATGGCGCGCGATGGCGTCTTGCAACCGATCGACGATGGGGCGGGCCTGGCGCTCCACTTCCCCCGGCACGTCCGCTTCGTCGGAAAAATCGAGCGCCGCCTCGACCAACGCCAGCGCCTCCAACAGCGCCGCCCGCCATGCTTCGTAAAACGCGCCGAGCCGCCCCATGCTTTGGGCCAGAGCCTGGCGGCGTTGGGCCTGGGTGTCCGCATTGATAAGATCGGCGAGGCCCTCGGCGGCCGTCAAATCGAATTTGCCGTTGTCGAAGGCCCGGCGCGAAAACTCGCCCGCCTCGGCCGGGCGGAGCCCATCGAGGCGGGCGAGCGCGTCCACCACCCCTTGGATCACGGCGCGTCCACCATGGATGTGAAATTCTGCGACGTCCTCGCCGGTGAAACTGTTTGGGCCCTCGAACCAAATGACGAGCGCCTGGTCGAGCGGCTCATCTGTTATGGGATCACGCAGTCGCGCCAAGCGCGCGACCCGAGCCTCCGGCCGCCCGCCAGCCACGGCCTCGAGCGCACGCACCACGCCGCAACCCGAGACGCGCAGCACGGCAATTCCCGCCCTCCCCGGCGCGCTGGAGAGCGCAAAGATGGTGTCGCCTTGCCGGACGTCAGCGTTCATTGCGACCGTTTCCCTTTTCCCGACCAATCCAATAGGTTATTCCCGCTCGCCTCCCCACACCTTTCATGGAGCACACTATGTCCCGTAACCGGCTCGGCCGCGAGACCAGTCCTTATCTCTTGCAACACAAAGACAACCCGGTCCATTGGTGGCCGTGGGGCGAGGAGGCGCTCGCCGAGGCCAAGCGCGCCAACAAACCGATCCTGCTGTCGGTCGGATACGCCGCCTGTCACTGGTGCCACGTCATGGCCCACGAAAGCTTCGAGCACGATGCGACTGCGGCGGTGATGAATGAGCTCTTCGTCAACGTCAAGGTCGACCGCGAGGAGCGGCCCGACATCGACACCATCTACATGACGGCGTTGCAAAATTTGGGCGAACAGGGCGGCTGGCCGCTCACCATGTTTCTGACTCCTGATGCCGAGCCCTTTTGGGGCGGCACTTATTTTCCGCGCGAAGCAAAATACGGCCGGGGCGGCTTCGAGCAGGTGATGCGAGAGGTCGACCGCGTTTACCGCGAAGAGCCGCAAAACATTCGCAACAACGCCGATTACCTGAAGCAGCAACTCCAACCCGCATCCATGGCCGGCGACCTCGCCGCCATCAACGAAATCCTCGTCTTCGATGCCGCCGGCCGGATTCTTCCGATCATGGACCCCGTTCACGGCGGTCTGGGGCAAGCGCCCAAGTTTCCCCAGTGCTCCATGCTCGAGCTACTGTGGCGCGCCGGCCTGCGGTTCGGCCTCGCGCCATCGCTCTTTGCGGTTCAAAAATCACTGCAGCACATGTGCCAGGGCGGCATTTACGATCATTTGGGCGGCGGTTTCTCGCGCTACGCCGTCGACCAGCATTGGCTGGTGCCGCACTTCGAGAAAATGCTCTGCGACAACGCCCTGCTGATCTCGTTGATGACCGAGGTCTGGCGCGAGACCCGCGCGCCGCTGTTTGCCGAGCGCATCGACGAGACGATCCAATGGGTGCTGCGCGAAATGGTCGCCGACGGTGGCGGCTTCGCCACCTCGCTCGATGCCGACAGCGAGGGCGAGGAAGGCAAGTTCTATGTCTGGAGCCAAAGCGACATCGAGGCCGTGCTGGGCATCGAGGACACACTCATCTTCGCCCAAGTCTACGACGTGACGCCGGGCGGCAACTGGGAAGGTAAGACAATTCTGAATCGGCTGAATTCGATGGAACGCTTTCACGCCGACGACGACGCCAAACTTGCAGACATGCGCCAAAAGCTGCTGCAGGCCCGTATCAAGCGCGTACGCCCGGGCTGGGACGACAAGGTGCTTGCCGACTGGAACGGCTTGATGATCGCAAGCCTAGCGCGCGCCGCCGAGGTCTTTTCCCGCGCCGAATGGTTGGGCGCGGCCGAACGCGCCTATGCGTTTGTAGCTAAGAAGATGACCAAGAAGAAGCGGCTTTATCATGCCGCCCGCGCCGGCAAGACAACGGCGCCTGCAACCTCGGCCGACTACGCCAACATGATCGCTGCCGCCCTGGCGCTGCACGAAGCCACCGGCCAAGACGGCTATCTGAAGGACGCCCGCTCATGGGCCAAGGTTTTGGACGAACACTATTGGTCGGACGAGCCGGGCGGTTACTATTTCACGGCCGACGACACGGCCGATGTTTTGATCCGGACCCGCGCCGCCCACGACGACTCCACGCCAAACGCCAACGGCACGATGATCTCCAACCTGATGCGGCTTTGGCTGCTGACGGGCGAGGAGCTATTCCGCGCCCGCGCCGAGGCCACGCTCGAGGCTTTTTCGGGCGCGATTTGGCAAAATCCGGTCGCCCACGCCTCGCTCATCATCGGCGCGCTTGATTTGCTGGTTCCCCAGCACGTCGTGCTGATCGACAAAGGCAAATCGAAAGCCGCCAGCTTCAAGTCTGCCCTCAATGAGCTTTCGCTCCCCAATGCGGTCATCCAGTTGGTGGGCGACGGCAAGCAAATATCCGGCAGCTCGCCGGCTGCCGGCATGCAGCCGAAGGGTGCAAAGCCCACGGCCTATGTCTGCATCGGGCCGCAATGTTCGGCACCGATTACCGACGCCGCCGAGCTCTCCGACCACATACGCGATCTCCGCCAGACCGCGAGACCGCAACCAACCAGCCCCGCCGCGGCGGATTAGGGCATCTAGTCAGCCTGCGGCAGCGTGAAAATTTCTTGTTTCTCGGACACGCCCTGCAGCACGTGCTCCCCCAAAGATTCCATCTCGCTGCTGACACTTTGGGCAAAATCCGAAGAAAGCAGCACAGACGCACTCAGCGTTTTGCATAGGCTTTCGATGCGGGCGGCCTCGTTGACGGCCGGCCCGATAACCGTGAAATCCAACCGCTTTTCCGTTCCGACATTTCCATAAGTGATATCGCCGCGATGAAGCGCGATACCGAAGGCCAGCGGAAGCTCGCCCTTTTCCGATCGCTCCTGATTTACGCGCGCCATTCGCGCCAATGCGTCGTCCACTGCTGCCAGGGCCGTTTTGCACGCGTCGGGTTGGGGCTCATCGGTACGCTCTATCGGAAAGATCGCCAGCACCGCATCGCCGATGAATTTCAAAACTTCGCCGCCATGCTCGATGACGGCGCCGGCGACACAATCAAAGTACTGATTTAGTGCAGCGAGATAGGCCTCGCGCGGTAACGAACCCGCCAGTTTTGTGGAGTCTCTCAAATCGGAGAACCAAATTACGGAATGCAGGTTCGCGCCGTCGCCGCGTTTGATCAAGCCGTCCATGACGCGCTGGCCAGCATCGGTGCCGAGATAAGTTTGCAGCAGGCTCAGCGATGAGACCCGTTGGGCATAGGCCTCGAGCAACCGGCTCAGATTGGGAAGTATCTCGAAGAGCTGTCCCAAATGCTCGGTCGAAAATCCTCCCGGCCGATCCGAAACCAGCATCAGAATATTGATCTGGCCATCGGAAAAGCGCAGCGGCATTGCCACATAGTCGGTCGCGCCCTTCTGCTGGAGATCCTCCAACACCGGGAAGTCGAGATTGGTATCCTCGCCCTCAAGCTTGCGTCTCACCCCACCCTCGCCGTTCAGAATGTAGACGATGGGACTGTCGGCAAATCGCGGCTCGTACATGTCCTCGTGCGACGGATGGAATTCCGATATGCCATCGACGCCGCGTTGCCAGGTAAAGAGCGTTGCGTACAATTGCGGATTGAGCGTTCGAATGAACAACCGAAGCCGCCACAGCGGAACGCCGGCGCCCAGCAACACCTCGGTGAGACTGTCGACCAACTCTTTTGTGCTGTTCGCTTTCCAGGCGTCCTCCACCAGCCAATTGACGAATCTATTGGCTTTCGCCGGCGCCATTTCGTGCGGCTGGTCAGTGATGTCTTCGTTGTCTGCGAGCCAAGCGTCGACGGAATCCCAATCGAAGGCAATGTAACCGCGAAGGCTCGATGCCTCGTCGTAAGGGTCTTCATAGCTCCACGCCACATTGTCGATGATCTTGTCGCCGACCTTAAGCGACCAGTAGGACGCATTGCCCTTGAAGGGACAATTTGTCCGATGATCGCTGGGAACCAGCAAATCCATTTCAACGTCGTCCTTGGGAAAATAGAAGACTGGCGGCAAGCGTGTCTCATGCATCACAAGGGCGCGCGAGCTCTCCGCAACGGTCTCACCGCTGCTCACCACGCGCATGCGCCGCGCGCTTCGCTCAGTGCTGACGCGATAGCCCTGATGTACATCCTGCATATGCAAATCCAGTCTGATTCCCAGTCGGTTGCCGCCGAGCCCCACGAGCTAAAGATGGGGTCTCGTGACGGCGCCATTCAACCGATCACGCCAATGTTACAGGAGAAACGGCAGCCTCGGAGCCCAAAGCGAGATCCCTATCGGGGTCCGTTGTTTGCTAAGTCGTTATTTCGCAGCCCCATGCCAAGGAGCAGCAATCGAGCCTCACCCGTCACAAGAATATACGGCACCGGCCCTGCCCAGGCCTTCGCAGGTGTTCAGGTGTTCATTGAGTCGAAGAACTCGGAGTTGTTCTTCGTCGACTTCAGCTTGTCGATGAGAAACTCAATGGCGTCCATGGTGCCCATCGGATTGAGAATTCGGCGCAGCACGAAGATCTTTTTGAGCTCGTCCGGCTTGACCAGCAGCTCTTCCTTACGCGTGCCCGAACGAGCAATGTCGATGGCCGGGAAAATGCGCTTGTCGGCGACTTTGCGGTCCAGCACGATCTCCGAGTTACCGGTGCCCTTGAACTCTTCAAAGATGACTTCGTCCATCCGGCTTCCCGTATCGATCAGCGCCGTGGCGATGATTGTCAGCGAGCCGCCTTCCTCGATGTTACGAGCCGCGCCAAAGAAACGCTTGGGGCGCTGCAGCGCGTTTGCATCAACGCCACCGGTGAGCACCTTACCCGATGAGGGAACCACCGTGTTGTAGGCGCGCCCCAGCCTGGTGATCGAATCGAGCAAGATCACAACGTCGCGCTTGTGCTCCACCAGACGCTTGGCCTTCTCGATCACCATCTCGGCAACCTGCACGTGGCGCGAGGCTGGTTCATCGAACGTCGAGCTCACGACTTCGCCGTCCACCGAGCGCTGCATATCGGTGACCTCTTCGGGCCGCTCGTCGATGAGCAGCACGATCAAGTAACACTCGGGGTGATTGGTGGTGATCGCCTTGGCGATGTTCTGCAGGATCATCGTCTTGCCCGTGCGGGGCTGCGCGACGATAAGCGCGCGCTGTCCCTTGCCGAGCGGCGCCACCATATCGATCACGCGCGCACTTAGATCCTTTATCGTCGGATCCTGTATCTCCAGGTCCAACCGCTCATCGGGATAAAGCGGCGTCAGATTGTCGAAATTGATCTTGTGCCGCACCTTTTCGGTTTCGTCGAAATTGATGCTGCTAACCTTGAGCAGGGCGAAATAGCGCTCGCCTTCCTTCGGTGACCGAATCTGCCCCTCAACCGTATCTCCGGTTCGCAGACCGAACCGGCGGATCTGACTTGGGCTGACATAAATGTCGTCGGGGCCCGGTAAATAATTCGCATCAGGCGACCTCAAGAAGCCAAAGCCATCCTGCAGCACCTCAACGACTCCCGAGCCCATGATGTCGATCTCGCGTTCGGCAAGCGACTTGAGTATCGCGAACATCAGCTCCTGCTTGCGCATGGCGCTGGCGTTCTCGACCTCTACCTCCTCGGCAAAGCTCAAGAGCTCCGTTGGTGATTTTTCTTTTAGATCTTGAAGTTTCATCTCTTGCATCTGAGCTAACTCCGAACTGAGCGATGTCGTATGGACTTATCGGGTGCGGTTGATTCGAAGCAGTGCCCAACGGGAAAGAAATTGAACAATGGCCGCTCTTAATGTCGGCGCGCATGCCCCGCGGGCAGGGGGCGAAGAACTACTGGTCTCTAGGAGTGTTCCGGTGGGTTATCTGACGACCGGAGAACCGATCTCGACTCGTTTATACCAAAGGTAGCGCCTGAGCGAAAGAGCAGATCAGAACGGTTTCATGATCACCAAAAAAACCACCGCCATCATGATTACGGTGGGGACCTCGTTCACAATCCTGAAAAACTTCGACGTGTGGGCATTTTGATCCGCCTCGAAATCTTTCCGCCAGCGCGCTAGCGCGCCATGAAAAACCGTCAGCGCGACGACCAGAACGAATTTGGCGAAAAACCACCCGTCCCGCGGCCAATCGACAGCCTCAAAACCAATGACAAGAACAAGCCCCAATACCCAGCTGGCAATCATTGCTGGCGTGGTGATGGCCTTCAGCAGCCGCCGCTCCATAATTTTGAAGGTCTCCGACGTCTGCGAACCGACCTTCGCCTCGGCGTGATAAACAAAAAGTCGCGGCAGGTAGAGCAGCCCGGCCATCCAAGAAATCACTGCAACGATATGCAGAGCTTTAACAGCGAGATAGAGCGACGAGCCATCCATTCAGGCAGCTCCTCAAGCCGTCGCTGCAGTGACCGGCGCCCGCCCCTTGACGATCTCTACCAGCTTAGCGACGTGCTCGGGCGGCGTGGCCGGCACAATTCCGTGGCCAAGATTGAAAACAAAGCGTCCGGCGGATAATTCATCGAGAATTTCTCTTGTGCGCCGCTCCATCGCCGCGCCCCCCTCAACCAACAAAAGCGGGTCCAAATTGCCTTGCACGGCAACCCTTTGCTGCAGCTCCGACTTGATCCATGGCAGCGCCAGCGACGTGTCGCAGCCAACCGCATCGACGCCCGTTTGTTCGGCAAACGCTGCATATCCAGGGCCTGCCGCCCTAGGAAATCCAATCACCGGCACCAGTGGATAACGTGCTTTTACCGCGCTGACGATCGCCGCGCACGGATCGATGCTCCACCGTTGGAATTGATCGTCGGGCAAATTACCGGCCCAGCTGTCGAATATCTGTACGACCTGGGCGCCTGCTTTAATTTGTCCGCACAAATAATCAATCGACGCACTCACGATCAAATCAATCAACTCTTGGAAGCCCTTCTCGTCCTGATATGCAAAAGCCCGCGCCGGCGCCTGATCACTTGTCCCGCGACCTGCAACCATATAGCTCGCCACGGTCCAGGGCGCGCCACAAAACCCTATCAGCGCAACGTCTTCGGCAAGTGCACCGGCCACCCTCTCGACCGTCTCGAAAATCGTGTCGAACCGCGTCCCCACACCTTCTATCGACAACCTGGAGAGATCTGCCCCCGTCTCGATTGGCTCAAGCACCGGCCCCTCACCCTCTCGGAACTCGAGCCCCTGTCCAAGGGCATGGGGCACGATCAATATATCCGAAAACAGAATTGCCGCATCGAATCCAAAACGCTTGATCGGTTGCAGCGTCACCTCGGCTGCAAGATCTGGCGCATAGCACAGATCAAGAAACGACCCCGCCCGCGCCCGCACCTCCAGGTACTCGGGAAGATACCGGCCAGCTTGTCGCATCAACCAAATTGGTGGTGGATTGCAAACGTCACCGTTCAGCACGCGAAGGAATTTGCGAGTTTCAGTCACAGGGCCGCTTCGCTGATCCATAATAAAACAATAGAGAATCTAATTTCTCTGTTTCTATTATTATTAGCCTTTGGATAGCGAAGATTTTCCATCAACACCAGCAATCCCATATATTGCCGCAGGGTTTTTCCAGATTCGCTTTCCGCTCGGGACATGCAGAGGTTCCGCCTGTGAAAACAGTCACGTTATGGGGACCAAAAGCGCATCCCAGTTGGATTGAAGTTGCACAGACTGCAATGGCTTGATTGTTGACAGCCATTGGATTGTGGCAGCAAAACCCTTGGATAACTGAATCTGAGGGATAACCACCGTGACTCTTTTCCAAGCAGAATTATGTGTGGGCAATTGTTCGTATAAACAGCGCCTTTTCCACTGGTGGCCACCGAGGGAACGTTGGCGCATATAATTATCGACCAGGTATTTACCCTATGCCCAAGGATATACAGCAGTTTTTCCACTTGCATCTGGTCTCAGATGCGACCGGAGAGACGCTGACGGTCGTCGCCAGAGCGGTAACGGTTCAATATTCGAAAGTGAACGCCGTTCACCACATACATCCGCTCATCAGAACCAAACGACAGCTCGACCGGGTCACCCGCGAGATCGAGGAAGCACCAGGCATCGTGCTCTACACCCTCGTCAATCAGGAATTGGCAGATGATCTCGAGGCACGCTGCAAGCGCCTCAATGTTCCCTGTATTGCACCTTTGCGAGCAATCATGCGGTCTTTCGAAACTTATTTGGACTCGCCCTCAACGCCGACTGTTGGCGGTCAGCATGTGCTCGATGTCGATTATTTCCGACGCATCGACGCACTCAACTTCTCGATGGCGCACGATGACGGCCAATTGCCCGACGAAGTGGACGATGCCGACATTGTACTTATTGGCATCAGCCGGACGTCGAAAACACCAACCAGCATCTATCTCGCAAACCGCGGCTACAAGACGACCAATATTCCGTTGGTTCCCGACCTGCCATTACCGGCAAGGCTCGAGACAGTCAAAAAAGCTTTCGTCGTGGGGCTGATCGCCACGTCCGAACATATCGAGCAAGTGCGCCGCAACCGCGTGCTGACGCTGGGCGACCGCGAGCTCAAGGATTACGTTGATCGCGATACGATTACGGCCGAAATCACGTTCACAAGGCGGCTCTGTGCCAAGCATCGCTGGCCGGTTATCGACGTCACGCGCCGATCTATCGAAGAAACCGCCGCCGCGATCCTGAGGCTCTATCAGGACCGGCGACCAGCAGATCAAGATTAGGGACCAGGCGACGTGTTGAAGGCGACGGATGTAATGCAAACGCAAGATGCAACCATCGTTCTGGCCTCAGCCAGTCCGAGCCGGGCAGCCTTGTTGCGGGCCGCCGGCCTCAGCTTTGAGATCAGGGCGGCAGATCTCGATGAAGCGGCGATTCGCGATGTGATGCAGGAGGGCGACAAATGTCCCGACCCTGGCGACGTCGCCGAAGTTTTGGCGCGCGCCAAGGCTGAGACCGTAAGCGCTGAAAATCCAGAGGCCATCGTTATCGGCGCAGATCAGATCCTCACTCTCGAAGGTGACATTTTCGAAAAACCCGCGAATATGGATGAGGCGCGGAAAACCTTGTTGAAACTCAAAGGCCGAACCCACCATCTCCATGCCTGCGTCTGCGTCGCCAGAAACGGTCAGGGGGTTTGGGGCCACGGTGAAGCCGCACACCTGACAATGCGGGATTTCTCCGCTGAATTCTTGGGCGCATACTTGGCCGCAGAGGGAGACGATGTGCTCGACTCGGTCGGTGCCTATAAACTTGAATCTCGTGGCGTGCAGCTCTTTTCCGAAATCAAGGGAGACTATTTCACCGTGCTCGGACTGCCGCTCGTGGCGTTGTTGAATTACCTGCGCAACGAGGGCGTGTTGCAGTTATGAGCGAACCGGCGAAAGCCTGCGTCATCGGCTGGCCGGTGGAGCATTCACGCTCGCCGCTGATCCATCGCTACTGGCTGCAGCGATACGGGATCGCCGGCAGCTACGACAAGATTGCCGTAGCACCCGACGATCTAGGAGATGTGGTCGAACGGCTCGCGCGCGAGGGCTATGTCGGTTTCAACGTCACCGTGCCCCACAAGGAGAACGTCCTCGCGCTCGCCGACGAGACGGACGCGTTGGCGGATGCCATCGGCGCCGCCAACACCTTGTGGTTCGAGGACAATCGCCTTTTTGCAACCAACACCGATACTTACGGTTTCATCACCCATCTGACAGACGCCGTACCCGAATGGCAGAAAATGGACGGACCCGTCGCCGTTCTTGGCGCCGGCGGCGCGGCGCGTGCGGTCCTCAAGGGCCTGGTTGACGAGGGCATGGGCGAGATCCGTCTCTTCAACAGACATCGCGAGCGCGCCGAAGCGATGGCCCAGCGCCTGGGTTCGGCCATCCAGGTGTTTGATTGGGAGAGCCGCGACGCCTCGATCGCAAGCTGCGGGCTGCTGGTGAACACGACGAGCCTTGGAATGACGGGCGCGCCAGCGCTCGACATCGATCTCACGGGCTTGCCGGATGGGGCCACCGTCGCCGACATTGTCTATGCGCCGCTCGAGACGGATTTGTTGCGCCGGGCCGCCAAGCGCGGCCTCACCGCCGTCGATGGTTTGGGCATGCTCTTGCATCAGGCCTCACCTGGTTTTGAGAAATGGTTCGGCCGTCGGCCCGATGTCGACGATGGCCTGCGCGCCCACATCCTGGCCGATCTCGAGCGCCCGCCATGCTGATCGTCGGCCTGACAGGGTCCATCGGCATGGGAAAATCGACCGCCGCCCGCCGGTTCGAAGACTACGGCGTTCCGGTTTTCGATGCCGATGCAGAAGTGCACCGCCTCTATCAGGGCAAAGTCGCGGAGGCGATCGGGCAGGCCTTTCCGGGATCGCTCAGCGGTGGCCAAGTCGATCGGGCCCGTTTGGCCGAACAGGTGTTGTCGCAACAGGGCGCCTTGAGCCGTCTTGAGGCCATCATCCATCCTTTGGTGCACGCCGCCGAGCGCGCATTTCTGGCCGAACATGCAGGCAGGAACGCCGCAATGGCGGTCCTTGAAATTCCGCTGTTGTTCGAAACAGGCGCCGATCAGTGGGTCGACCTCACCGTCGTCGTTGTCGCCTCGCCCGAGAGCCAGCGCGAACGCGTGCTTGCGCGCGCCGGCATGACGACCGAGAAGTTCGAAGTGATCCGTGCTCAACAAATGCCCGATCAAGAGAAGTGCGCCAGGGCCGATTTCGTTGTGGATACGGACGGGCCGATCGAAAAAACCGCCGCTGAAATTGATAAGATCATCGAATCGGTTGCCAACCGCGAAGGACAGGCGATCGACCGCTGGCTCGCTGAGGGCAGCTAAGACTGATCCAGGCTTTGGGGAACATTCATAGTGCTGCGCGAAATCGTACTCGATACCGAAACAACGGGCCTTGATCCGGGCTCAGGCGACCGGGTGGTCGAAATCGGTTGCGTTGAACTCCTCAACCACATTCCCACCGGCGAGATTTGGCACAACTATTTCAATCCCGAACGAGACATGCCTCAGGCGGCCTTCGAAGTTCACGGTCTCTCCAGCGATTTTCTGGAAACCAAACCGTTGTTCGCCGAATTCACCGACGATTTCCTAAAATTTATCGGCGCCGACAAACTCATTATCCACAACGCCAATTTCGACATCGGCTTCCTCAATGCGGAGCTCGAGCGCCTGGCGCGTTCTGCGATCACGATGGATCGAGTGACCGACACCTTGGCTCTGGCCCGCCGCAAGCACCCGGGCGCGTCCAACAGCTTGGATGCGCTGTGCAAGCGCTACCAAATTGACAACGCCGCCCGCTCCAAACACGGCGCGCTGCTCGACTCCGAGCTCTTGGCCGAGGTCTATATCGAGCTGATCGGACGCCGCCAGGCCGATTTGGGACTGACTGCGGCCGGCCGCGCGAAAAATTCGCCGATGGGGGCAGACAGCACCGCAGAACCGGTCAAGAGCGCGCCATTGCCCCAACGCCTGAGCGAGGCGGAAGCCGAAGCTCACCGCGCATTCGTCGAGACGCTGGGTCCCGATGCGCTATGGCGCGATTACTCCGGGAAGTAGAAAACCGCGCCGTCCAGCTTAACTGGCAACCGGTTGTTCTTGGGAGCGCGCGATGTTCTGCTGATAAAGCGATGCGAAGTCGATCGGATCGAGGAACAGCGGCGGAAAGCCGCCTTCGCGTGTCAGATCGGCGACGAGCCGGCGCAGAAACGGGAACAGCACCGCCGGACAGTCGATGAAAAGTACCGGCTGCAAGAGATTTTCCGGGATACCAGTGAGCCTGAACAGCCCGGCATAGACCAGCTCGACATTGTAGATGACGCCCGTATCATTTGCCGCCTGCGCCTCGAATTGCAGCCCCACCTCATAAACGTCCTCGGCGTGCTTGCGGCCCTGAACGTTGACGTTGACTTCGAGCTTGGGGTTTTCGCCCGGGCCCTGCAGCGAGTTGGGAGCGCTTGGGCTCTCGAACGACAGGTCCTTGATGAATTGCCCCAACACATTTAGCTGGGCGCCGGTGATAGGTTCGGCAGGCGCCGGTGTGGGTTGGGCGTCCAGTACATCGGGCTTGGCGGTTTTTGTGGTCTTTGAGGACTTTGAGGCGCCCTTGGCGGTCGACGGTTTTTTTGCGGCCATGTCGCGCGAAGCTCCCTTGCTGGGCCTCTGACGGGCCGGGGTGGGATGGAATTCGGTTTCGCTAGCATGGGCGTGGCCGCGTCGCAACTTGATGCGCGTCTAACGCCGCCAGGGCGACCCGTCCGATCCGTCTCCAGCGCGCGATGTCGAAGACGGCTTTTCGCCCTCGCCAGCCGCCTCGCCAGCCACCTCGTCAGTCTCCTCGACGGAAGAAAACTCGCCCTCGATGGTCGGGCCGGCCTGTTCGCCCGGCCGCGGGCGCCCGCGCGGCCCGCCTCCAGGGCCGCCCGGCGGAAACGTAAAGACATCGAAGGTGCCCATTTTCTTGAGATTGGCAAAAGCCCAGTGCGCGATCGCCCGCCTCAGCTTGGGTATCAACAACAGGAAGCCGACCGAATCAGTCAACAGGCCGGGGGTCAGCAAAAAAGCGCCCGCCAGCAGCAGCAGCACGCCGTCGACCACCGAATCCACCGGCACGCGGCCGGCATCGACCGCCGAACGCGCATTGCTCAACACGGTGAGGCCCTGATATCTCAGCAGCGTGACGCCAATCATCGCCGTGGCGATGACGATCAGCACCGTGGGAATCACACCGACGATCTCGCCGAGCTTGATGAGCAATGCGAGCTCGGTCAGTGGCACCGCGATAAATATGAAAAACAGAATGAAACGCATCGGATTCCGGCTATTTTACAGCAATTCTGGCCCACTATGGGCGATCATAATGACGATTGAGAGTTGGCTTGCTCGGGCCAATGCCTTAGGTTGCGGGGTCATGTTGGTTATTTAAGCTCTGCTCAGCCAATGCCACCGCTGGTACGCGGGCCATTTGAAGCTTATATCATTTACACGCCCAACTCGAAGCCGCCGGCATGACGCCCGCATGGAAAGCATGATCAATGAGTGAAACGTTCGATCCCTATACACTATTGTTTTTGGTGCTGGCCGTCGTAATCTTTTTGAGATTGCGCAGTGTACTGGGACGCAGAACCGGCAACGAGCGCAATCCCTTTGATTCAATTTCCGCCGGGGAGGCGCGTAACAATGGCGCCCGAGCGCCGGGTCAAGACAAGGTCATTCCTATGCCCCGTTCCCACGAAATGGTCGACGAACTCAAACCAAGCGCAGAAGAGATTGAAACTCAGCTCAATAAATTTGCGCCCCAGGGCAGTGCGCTGTCCAAATCTCTGAAGCAGATCATCAAGGTCGACGCGAGCTTCGAGCCCGAACATTTCATACGTGGCGCCAAGGCGGCCTACGAAATGATTGTCATGGCGTTTGCCGAGGGCAACCGAAAAACGCTCAAGCAACTGCTGAGCGGCGATGTTTACGATGGATTTTCTTCCGCGCTCGACGACCGCGAAAAGAAGTCCGAATCGGTGGAATCGAGCTTTGTCGGCATTTCCAAGGCTGACATCGTCGAGGCCAGCATGAAAAACAAGCTGGCTCAGGTAACGGTCAAATTCGTCTCCGAACTGATAACGGCGACTCGCGACGAGGAAGGCCGCGTCATTGATGGCGACCCCAACGCCGTGCGCGAAGTGACCGACATCTGGACGTTTGCCCGGGAGATCTCCGCTCGTGATCCCAATTGGAAATTGATCGCGACCGAGGCCGCAAATTAGGGAACACTCATCTTGCCAGCGGCGCGGCTCACTCTAGACCTGATGCGCCCGCGCCGGCTTCGCCGGTGGTTGCGATCGTGAGGCGTCCATGGCGGGGGCTCGCTCTTGGCATTTGCCTTGGCCTTGGCGCCTGTGCCGGAAATTTCGGCATTGGCCAAAAGGAGGATGAGCGCGCGGTGCGGGGTGGTGATCTCAATCTCAAGCCGATCGGATTTTCAAGCCTCGCCGGCTGGTCGGGCGACGACCACGCGGCCGCCTTCCGCGCCTTCCGCATATCCTGCAAGAAACTGGATAAGCAGGCGTCGGCCGCAAACGGCAAGAATTCAAGGCTTGATCCAGCCCTGCTCGATGCTTGCCGGCGCGCACTGGCGCTTGGTCCGAAAGTAAGCCGTGCCGCCGCGCGTGATTTTTTCGAGCAAGCCTTCACGGCCCATGAAATTACCGCACCTCGTCCCGACGGATTGTTGACGTCTTATTTCGAACCCGTCCTCGAGGGCTCGCGCAACCCCGGCAACGGCTTCGAGGTGCCGATATACCGGCGGCCCGACGATCTCATGCTGCTCTCGTCGAGCAGCGAACGGGGAACGCGCAACGCGCAAATGACGGCGATGCGCAAAACCGCAAACGGAAGCGAGCCCTATCCCACGCGCCAAGATATCGAGCAGGGCGCGCTCAAGGGGCGCGGCCTCGAGATCTTTTATCTCAAGGATCACGTCGACGCCTACATCATGCATATCCAGGGCTCGGCCCGTATTCGCTTACAAGACGGTCAGAAGGTGCGTATCGGCTTTGCCGCCAAGAACGGCTACCCCTACACCTCGATCGGCAAGGCGCTGATCGATCAAGGCGAGATCGACGCCGCCAAGATGTCGATGCAGCGCATGAAGGCCTGGCTGCGGGCCAACCCCGAGAAGGCCAAGCGGGTTATGTGGAAAAACCGCTCCTTCATCTTCTTCAGGGAGCTCGGCGAAGGCTCTGGCGACGATGGTCCGATCGGCGCCCAGGGCGTGCCCCTCAGCGCCGGCCGTTCGCTCGCCGTCGATACGGGCTTTCACAGCTTGGGCACCCCCATCTGGGTCAAGGTGCCGGGCCTCGCGGTGGGCGGCAAAAGCTACGCGCGATTGATGATCGCGCAGGACGTCGGCTCGGCCATTCAGGGCCCCGAGCGCGGCGATATCTATTGGGGATCGGGCGTAAAGGCCGGCCGCGCGGCAGGCAAAATCAAATATCCGGGCAGCTTTGTCGTTCTGGTGCCCAACACACGCGCTTACCGCTGAGAATTGATGTGCGCCGATGGCGAAGAAACCGACAAGCCGCCGCCGCAAGACGCGCCCCCTAACCGTTGAAGAGGCGCGATTGTGGGCGCAGGTCGCGGCCACGACGGCGCCACTGCCCCACACCGCTTTGCCGCGGGAGGAGGATTTGGCGCCCGCCGATGAGGCCGCGCCGTCGCCCGCGGGCAACCAAAGCGATCCAGCGGTTGCGCCCCCGCCACGGCCTGCCCGCCCGGGCCCGCCGCTGCTTTCCACCCTCGACCGGCGAGAACTTCGTCAAATCGCGGCACGCCGGAGCGGCATGGACGCGCGCATAGACCTGCACGGCATGCGCCAGCGCGAAGCCCATTTGGTGCTCAAGGCATTCCTGCAGCGCGCCCAAAGCGAGGGCCAACGCTATGTGCTGGTGATAACCGGCAAGGGAAACGCCAAACGGCGCGAGGACGATGCGGCCCCCTGGTCTGAGGGCGCCGGCGTCCTGAAACGCGCTGTCCCGCACTGGCTCGAGGAGCCGGAGTTTCGCCATCTGGTCGTGGGCTTCGGGCCGGCGCACATCCGCCATGGCGGCGCGGGCGCGCTCTATATCCGCCTGCGGCGGGCGCGCTAAGCGGTCAGAGAATAAATTTCGACAGGTCGGCGTCCTTGGCGAGGTCGCCGATGTGCTCGCGCACATAGGCCTCGTCGATCACGATTTTTTCGCCTGCCTTGTCGGACGCCTCGAAACTGATCTCGTCGAGGATCCGCTCCATCACCGTCATCAGCCGCCGAGCGCCGATGTTTTCAACATTCGAGTTGACCTCGACGGCGATGTCGGCGATCGCGTCGATCGAATCGTCCGTGAAGTCGAGTTCGACGCCCTCCGTCCCCATCAGCGCCACATATTGCTTGATCAGGCTCGCTTGCGGTTCGGTCAGGATGCGCTTGAAGTCGTCCTTGGTAAGCGCGCGAAGCTCGACACGAATGGGCAACCGGCCCTGTAGCTCGGGCAGCAAGTCCGACGGCTTGGCGACCTGAAAGGCGCCCGATGCGATGAACAGGATGTGGTCCGTTTTCACTGGCCCGTATTTTGTGCCGACGGTGGTTCCCTCGATCAGCGGCAGCAGGTCGCGCTGCACGCCCTCGCGGCTGACGTCGCCGCCGACCCGCTCGGAGCGCGCGCAGATCTTATCGAACTCGTCGAGGAACACGATGCCGTTGTTCTGCACCATCTCGACCGCTTCGAGCATGATCTGATCGTCGTCGAGCAGTTTATCGGATTCTTCGGCGAGCAGGATCTCGTAACTGTCCTTGACGTTCACCTTGCGCGCCTTGGTGCGCTGGCCGAAGGCCTTGCCCATAATGTCGTTCAGATTGATCATGCCGACCTGACTGCCGGGCATGCCTGGAATATCAAAACTCGGCATGCCGCCGGTGTCGGCCACCTGTATCTCGATCTCCTTGTCGTCCAGATCGCCGTCCCGCAATTTTTTGCGGAAGGATTCGCGCGTTCCCGACGACGCCCCTTCGCCCACCAGCGCATCGACCACCCGCTCCTCGGCGGCCAAATGCGCCTTGGCCTCTACCACCTTGCGCTTGTCTTGGCGCACCATCGAAATAGACGCTTCCACCAGGTCGCGCACGATCTGTTCGACGTCGCGTCCGACATAGCCAACTTCCGTGAACTTGGTCGCTTCGATCTTGATGAAAGGTGCGTTGGCAAGCTTGGCGAGCCGGCGCGAAATCTCGGTCTTGCCGACACCGGTGGGACCTATCATCAAAATATTCTTGGGCAAGACCTCCTCGCGCATCTCGCCTTCGAGCTGCTGGCGGCGCCAACGATTTCTAAGCGCGATGGCCACCGCGCGCTTGGCGTCGCGCTGGCCGATGATGTAGCGGTCGAGTTCGGAAACGATCTCGCGGGGGGAAAAATTTGTCATGCGTGCGCTGCCACGGGTGGAAGTTTCTCAAGGAACCCCTTCGGCAGGGGAAGCGTTTTGAAGATCAAGCGGCGTACCGGCCGCCAGCCGGCGCCAAGGGCAATAACACCGGCGCCGAGAATCAAAAGCGTGGTGGCCAGCACCATCTCCGATTTGAACTGGGTGCTTTGGATGAGGACGGTAAGCGCCGCGGCGAAATAGCTCAAGCCGGCAACCAGAAGCGCGCGGCGGTCCACCAGCAAGGCGACGAGCGCCAGGACGCTGATCACGCCGATCACGGCCATGGCGCCGGAGAGCGTCGAACCGCCGCCTTCGCGAAAGGGCACATAGGATATGATCGTGTGCACCAGGAGCGGCGCCGCCAGCAGATGCAGCCAGAACGCGTTGTCGGCGCGCAAGGTCTTTCGCCCGGGATCGCTCAAATCGAATGCCATGGCCGCCATGAACGCCGCGATGCCGCAGGCAAGCAAAATGAGCTGTGTATGACTATCCATGAAATCGGGCGCCGCCAACTTGACGATCGCAAGAACCAGGACGACCCCGACCGCTCCAGCCAGCCCCACCGCGAAGGGTAAGCGGAACCGGGTAAAAAACAACAGCGCGCCGACGAGCGCGGTTCCCAGCGCGATGATCGTCACATAATTGGGCGTCGCCAACACCTCGCTCACCTGGTTGCCCGCGATGGCCGCGGCCACGGTCAGCACCAGAAGGGCAACGAAGCAGATCGCCAAGGCAATGGAGGGCAGGACCAGGCGCCGCCGCGCGGTCAGGAATTCGGCGAGCGCCCATGCGAGCGCCGCCGAGGCGCCGAACACGGTCGCGAAACTCTCAGTTGCGCCGGCCACGACGGCCAGACCCGCAAACAACAACACCACGCCGACGGTCATGAAGATATCGTGGAAACCGCGAGCAAATCGGACGTCCTCGGTCTCGGTGAGCGCCAGGCTGGGCGCGTCCCACGCATTATCGCCGCCGCGGGCGGCGAGAAAGGCGGACAGCTTTTCGGCTTGATCGGCGTCGATAATGCCCTGCTCGACCGCCGCGCTCAACTCGTCACGTGTCGGCATCAAGGGCCTCGATAACCACCTGATCGTTGGTGTAGACGCAGATATCGGCCGCAATGGCCATGGCGCGCCTGGCGATCTCTTCGGCATCGAGCTTCTGGTCGAACAATGCGCGCGCCGCAGCAAGCGCGTAATTGCCGCCCGAGCCAATCCCCATCAGGTCATGTTCGGGCTCCAGCACGTCGCCCGTACCCGTCAGCACCAGCGTCTCCTTGGGATCGGCCACGATCATCATCGCTTCGAGCCGGCGCAGATATCGGTCGGTGCGCCAGTCCTTGGCGAGCTCGACGCAGGCGCGCTTGAGTTGATCGGGGAACCGCTCGAGTTTGGTCTCCAACCGCTCGAACAGCGTTAAGGCGTCCGCCGTGGCGCCCGCGAATCCGGCAATCACATTGCCTTTGCCCAGGCTGCGCACCTTGCGCGCATTGGCCTTGATAATGGTATCACCGACGCTGACCTGGCCGTCGCCCGCGATCACCACCTTGCCGCTCTTGCGCACGGTCAAAATTGTGGTGCCGCGCCAGCCCGATCTAGATTTATCTGGATTTGCCATAGGTTTTCCCGGTCCATCGCCGATATCGGGCCCAGGGCCGGACAAGTCAAGGGTGGATGCAAAAATTGGCCATTTTCAACGCCAAATCCTTAGAAGTTACCGGCCGGAAACCACGATTAACCCTGTGAGTGGTCTTGGGCGGTAAGACCTGCTAAACCGCGCCAATCAACTCATGACGCGACTATAGAGGCGCCCATGCGCAAGGCGACCGTAAAGCGGAAGACCAAGGAAACCGACATCACCGCAACAATTGCGGTCGATGGCGACGGCGCATGCAAGATCGCGACTGGAATCGGATTTCTGGACCACATGCTGGAGCAACTGGGGCGCCATGGCATGATGGATATTACGCTCAAAGCCAAGGGCGACCTCCATGTCGACCAACATCACACCACCGAAGACACCGGTATCGTGCTCGGTCAGACGCTTGCCAAGGCCATGGGCGACAAGAAGGGCATCACGCGCTTCGCGTCGGTTTTTTTGCCGATGGATGAAGCCCTAACGCGCGTCGCACTCGACGTCTCCGGCCGGCCTCACCTTGTCTGGAACGTCGCCTTCACGCGATCGAAGATCGGCGACATGGACAGCGAGCTGTTTCGCGAATGGTTCCATGCATTCGCCCAGAACGCCGGGCTCACGCTGCATGTCGAATCGCTTTATGGCGAGAACAACCACCACATTGTGGAATCTTGCTATAAGGGGCTTGCAAGGGCGCTCCGCCAAGCGCTCACTGTCGATCCGCGCCAGGGCGGCCGGGTTCCTTCGACCAAGGGACAAATCGGCGGCTGAACGACGCGGACCCCATCGGATCCAGACCACGGACCACAAGACCAGCGGAACACGACCGTGATCGCTTTTACCGTTCATGAACCAAGCGAACCGTCGCGCGATATCTTGAAACGCGCCGACGAAGTCGTCTTCGTCAAAGAGGGCACCGCTTGGCTGGCGTTGCTGTTCCCGATTCTGTGGCTGCTCGCCCAACGCATGTGGCTCGTTTTGGCCGCCTTTATCGGGCTGACGGTGTTGTTATCGGCCCTTGTGCTGGCGCTGGGCGCCAACCAAGAGGCAGCCGCCTGGGCCTCCTTTGCGCCCGGTCTTTTGCTGGCCGTCGAAGCCAACGATTTGCGCCGATGGAGCATCGAGCGCCGCGGCTATCAGATGGTGGCGGCGGTGACCGCCCGCTCGCGCGACGACTGCGAAATGAAATTTTTCGCCGATTTCGCCGACCGATTGGGAACGGTGCGCGACGCAGCGATTGAGACCGCCCAGGCGGTGGCCCCATCGGATCCGGCAAACACGGTACAAAACAGCCCGGGCCCATGAGTGTCGCCATAATCGATTACGGCTCGGGCAATTTGCATTCGGCCGCTAAGGCCTTCGAGCGCGCATCCTCTAAGCTCGCCAAACCGGTGGAGATAACGGTCACGGCCGATCCCGACGTGGTGCGCCGCGCCGATCGTATTGTGTTGCCGGGCGTGGGCGCTTTTGCCGACTGCCGCGCCGGCTTGATCGCGATCGACGGCATGTTGGATGTGCTCGTAGAAGCGGTGCGCGAGGCAGGCCGGCCGTTTCTGGGCATCTGCGTCGGCATGCAGCTCATGGCCGAGCGCGGCCTTGAGCACGGCCTGACGCCTGGATTTGGTTGGATCGGCGGTGAAGTCCAGCCGATTTCGCCATCCGATCCCGATCTCAAGATTCCCCATATGGGTTGGAACACGATCGACGTTGCGAACCCGCATCCGCTGCTGGAGGGCATTCCAACTGGCGAGGACGGGTTGCACGCTTATTTCGTGCACTCCTATCACCTGCTGCCCAGTGAGCCGGGCGATCTGGTGGCCGCGACCGATTATGGCGGTCCCGTCACCGCGATGGTGGCACGCGAGACTTTCGCCGGCACCCAGTTTCACCCGGAAAAGAGTCAGGGCCTCGGGCTCAAGCTCATTTCGAATTTTCTGCATTGGGCGCCTTGAAGTCATGATCTTGTTCCCGGCGATAGACTTGAAGGACGGCGCCTGCGTGCGCTTGCGCCAGGGTGACATGGCCGAGGCAACCGTTTTCAACGACGATCCGGGCGCCCAGGCCCGGACCTTCGAGGAGGCGGGGTTCGTCTATCTGCACATCGTCGATCTGAACGGCGCCTTCGAGGGCCGGCCCGTCAATGGCGAGGCGGTGGAGGCCATCCGAGCCGCCGTTTCGTTGCCCATTCAACTGGGCGGCGGTATCCGCGATCTGGCGACCATCGAGCTCTGGCTGCAAAAGGGCATCACGCGGGTGATCTTGGGGACGTTGGCGGTGCGTGATCCCGGACTCGTGGCCGAGGCCTGCCGCGCTTTTCCGGACCGCGTCGCGGTCGGCATCGACGCGCGCGAGGGACGGGTGGCGATCGAGGGCTGGGCCGAGACGAGCGACTTGGGGTCAGTCGATCTCGCCAAGCGCTTCGAGGACGCGGGCGTGGCCGCCATCATCTACACCGACATCGCCCGCGACGGCGTATTGCAAGGACTCAATCTTGAGGCCACCGCCGAGCTGGCGCGGGCAATCGACATACCGATTATCGCCAGCGGCGGGCTTGCTTCTCTTGATGATTTGACCGCGCTGATGGCGCCGCAATACGACATGTTAGAGGGCGCGATCGCCGGCCGGGCGCTTTATGACGGGCGCATCGATCCAGCCAAAGCGCTTGCCATTGTGGCAGGGGGTGGAGATGCTTAAGGTTCGCGTCATCCCCTGTCTCGACGTCAAGGACGGCCGCGTCGTCAAGGGCGTCAATTTTGTCGATTTGCGCGACGCGGGCGATCCCGTCGAGGCGGCAACCGCCTATGACGCGGCGGGCGCCGACGAGCTGTGCTTCTTGGACATTACGGCGAGCCACGAAAACCGCGACACCATTTTCGACGTCGTGCAACAGACGGCTGAACGCTGTTTCATGCCACTGACGGTGGGTGGCGGCGTGCGCCGCGTCGACGACGTGCGCAAGCTGCTCGAGGCCGGCGCCGACAAGGTCGCGATGAACACCGCCGCCGTCAACAATCGCGCCTTCGTGGCCGAGGCGTCGGAAAAATTCGGCGCTCAGTGCATCGTCGTCGCCATCGACGCCAAGCGCGTCTCGGCCCCGGGCGAGACGCCGGAAAAATGGCAGATTTTCACCCATGGCGGACGTGAGCCGACCGGTATCGACGCGGTCGATTTCGCCCGCGATGTCGTGGCCCTGGGGGCTGGTGAAATCCTGCTCACCTCGATGGATCGGGACGGCACGCGCGCGGGGTTCGATATTTCACTGACCCGAACCATCGCCGATGCGGTCAGCGTGCCAGTGATCGCCAGCGGCGGCGTCGGCACGCTGGACCATTTGGTGGAGGGTGTGCGAGACGGCCATGCCAGCGCGGTGCTCGCTGCTTCGATCTTTCATTTCGGCGACTATTCGATCCGCGAAGCAAAGGAACATATGGCCGCCGCCGGGCTCGCCATGCGGTTGGATCATTAGGGATGGATGGCGGCCCGTGTTGATTTTTGGCGCGCCCTCGTCCATGAAGCCGCATCTCCGATCCTATAAGTGATGTCGAAGGGACACGAGGTCGTATGGGCGACAATGTGCTCGAACGTCTGAACCAGACCATCCGGTCCCGCCGCGAGGCGGATGCAGACACGTCATACACCCGTCAGCTGCTCGATGACGGCATCGAACGCTGCGCCAAAAAATTTGGCGAGGAGGCGACCGAGACGCTGATCGCCGCCTTGGCGCAAGACGAGACTGCGCTTACCAAGGAAGCGGCCGACCTGCTCTATCATTTGCTCGTGCTGTTGGAGTCGCGCGGCGTGCCGCTCGCCGACGTCATGGCCGAGCTCGAAGTCCGCATGGGCCAATCGGGCCTTGCCGAAAAGGCCGGGCGCGACTGAAGCGCCAAACCCCAAGGCCCCCCATGACCGCGCCGACTGACCCGCAGCTTTCGCCCTACACGACCTATACCAAGGCGCAATGGGCCAAATTGCGCGCCGACACGCCCATGACGCTCTCCCAGGCCGACATCGAAAGCTTGAGCGGCCTCACCGAGCGGCTCTCGATGGACGAGGTGCGCGACATCTATCTGCCGCTTTCCCGGTTGGTGAACCTCCACGTGGCCGCCGCCCAAAGCCTGCACGCCGCGGCGCGCAGCTTTCTCGGTCACAAGGACGGCAAGCTGCCCTTTATCATCGGGCTGGCGGGTTCGGTCGCGGTGGGCAAGAGCACGACGGCGCGCGTGCTCCAAGCCCTGCTCGCGCGCTGGCCCGACCATCCCCGCATCGACCTGCTGCCGACGGACGGTTTTCTGTTTGCCAACGCGGTGCTCGAAGACCGCGGCTTAATGGACCGCAAGGGTTTCCCAGGCAGCTATGACTTGCCGCGCCTGTTGCGCTTTCTGGCGGACATCAAAGCGGGTCACCGCAACGTCGAAGCGCCGGTTTACTCTCACCTTGTCTACGACGTGGTTGCCGGTGAAACGGTCGTCTATGACCAGCCCGATATCCTTATTGTTGAGGGCCTCAACGTGCTCCAGCCGGCCACCCTGCCGCGCGACGACGAGGCTATTCCCTTCGTATCCGACTATTTCGATTTCTCAATTTATCTCGATGCCGAGGCGAGCGTCATCGAGCACTGGTACGTCGAACGCTTCATGACGCTGCATCGGACCGCGTTCCGCGATCCCGCCTCGTACTTCCGCCGCTACGCCAAACTGAACCGCGCCGATGCGCGCGAAAAGGCGCTCGAGATATGGCGCACCATCAATTTGGTAAATCTTCGGGAGAATATCCTGCCCACCCGCCAGCGCGCGGACCTTATCCTGCACAAGCGTCCCGACCATGCGGTCGACACGGTGGCGCTGCGCAAGCTCTAGAGCCGGCAGGCGATCGTCTCAGATAAGAATGAAACCGCCGCCCGAATGGGCAGAGCCATTGGGCGGCGGAATTCAGTGTGGCGCGGCCGAAGCCGCGGTTAATTTAGTTGCCCAGCAGGTCGAGCGGGCTCCAATCGAACCGGTAACCGACAGCCGCGCGCACCGCGTCGGAGTCGAGGTCAATTTTGTGAAAGCCGCCGGCGATAGCCTGATAGTTCTTATCGTCGAAGTCGATGTGGGCGTATTCGACCCGGGCAAACCAGCGATCATTGAATTGCGTTTCAACTCCACCGCCATAGGTCCAGCCGAAAAAAGCCTTGTCGCCGCCGCCGCCGGCCAATGCCGAACCGCTCACGTCAACCTTGGCAAAGGCGATGCCCGCGGTGCCGAAAACCAGCACTTCGGGAAGCACGAGATAGCCGAAGCGCAACCGCGTCTCGTCCGTCCACTTTGTCTCAGCCGAGAATGCCAAGCCGGTCGTCGTTGTGGCCGTGCCCGAGCTTGAATCAGAGAACGTCCAAACGCTGTCGGTGCCCAGCACCCAGTTTTCCGATTGCCATGACGCGCCGTAGAGGAAGCCGCCGGCAAATCCGTCCGAGCCGCCTAGGTTCGACGTGAGCCCTGGCGCTCCGGCTAATGCGGTTGCATTGTAATCGCTGTCGGCCCAGCCAACGTGGCCGCCGAAATGAAAGCCTTCCCATGCCGTGCGGCCCTGTGCTTGGGCTCCATCTACGGCACCGAACATAAAGACCGCCGCAACAGCGCCGGCTAGAAATCCGCGTTTGGCATAAGCCATCGTTCTACCCCTTGTTTTCCGCGCCAGTCACCACGCGGCCATATCCCTCGAGCCGGCGCGTACGCATCATTAGTTGCATCTAGTCTAACAGAGTTACGGTGGCCGATGAATGGCCGGAAGCAAAAGTTCCGCGAGAGTTGCATTAATGACACAGCTCTAAAAAGTTCAGGAAATCAGCCCCTTATTGCGAGCGAGATCGGCCAACGAGGCTTCCGGCCGCGCGCCCAAATGTCCGATGATCTCGGCCGCCGCCAGCGACCCGAGTTTTCCACAAGTTGCCGCATCGAGCCCTTTGGCGTGACCATAGAGGAAACCTGCGGCGTAGAGGTCGCCTGCGCCAGTCGTATCCACAACCTCATCCACAGGCTCTACAGGGATTTCCACAATTCCATCGGGCGTAACCACAATGGACCCAAGCGCGCTTCTTGTCAGCGCCGCGATACGGCACTCGCCGCGCACCGCAGACACCGCTTCTTCGAAACTCGAGACTTCGTAAAGCGCGATGATCTCTTCTTCGTTGGCAAACAACAGCTCGACACCGCCTTGTATCAGCGCACGGAAAGCGGCTCTGTGACGTTCGACGCAAAAAGCGTCCGACAGGCTGAGCGCAACTTCGCGCTCTGCCTCTGCCGCCATGCGCGCGGCCTCGTGAAACGCCGCCTGCGCCTTGGGCGGATCGAACAAATAGCCTTCGAGATAGGTTACGGCGGCGCCGGCGATCATCGCCGCATCGAGTTCGGGTTCGCCCAGCTCGACACTGGCGCCCAAGAATGTGCTCATGGTCCGCTCGCCGTCTTCTGTTACCAGGATCAGCGAGCGTGCCGTCGGCGCCCCGTCATCGGCGGGCGGCGTTTCGAAGGTTACGCCGATGGAGCGGATGTCATGACTGAAGACGCTGCCGAATTGATCTTCCGCCACCCGGCCGATAAAACCCGCAGCCCCGCCGAGTGACGCCACGCCGGCGCAGGTGTTTGCGGCCGAACCGCCGGAGATTTCGATGGCCGGTCCCATGGCGTCATAGAGCGACTCGGCCGCGGCCCAATCGATCAGCTCCATATGGCCCTTTGAGAGTTCGCGGACCGCCAAAAATTCGTCATTGCAGCGCGCGATGATATCGACGATGGCGTTGCCGATGCCGACAACGTCCCTTTCAAGTTCGCTCATGCCCAATGTCCCCCTGTGAATTTGGCGCGCACTATAGGCCGCGCGTCCGGGTGGGCCAAACCCGTGGCGCCGGGCTTGCCGGTGTGCTGATATCGACCAGCGCGCGAATCTCTCATCGTGCGCCGCCCGCCCGACCTATCGCACGGAGTTCAGACGCCCCATGTTTGCCGCCGCCGCCAAAGCTATAGCAGAGTTCCGCACGCCGGAATTCCGCACGGTGTTGTTGAAATCGCTGGGCCTGACGCTCGCCCTGTTGGTTGTTCTTTTCATAGCTCTACAGACGCTTGCAGGCGCGCTGATGGTCATGCCTGGCTGGATCGAAGCGGTGATCCAGGTGATCGGCGGCTTCGGCCTCCTGATCGGCTCAGTGTTTCTGGTGGCGCCTATCACCTCGCTGATCGCCGGGCTTTATTTGGACGACATCGCCGGCTTCGTCGAGCGGCGCCACTATCCAGCCGAAGCGCCCGGCAGCGAGCTCACGATTCCCCAGGCCATCGTCATTTCGCTCAAATTCGGACTGGTGGTGATCGGCGTCAACATTCTGGTGCTGCTGCTTTTGTTGCTGCCCGGCATCAACATCGCCGCCTTTTTTGTCGCCAACGGTTACCTTCTGGGGCGGGAATATTTTGAGCTTGCCGCCTTGCGTCATCTCTCAAAGGACGAAGTGGAGCGCCTGCGGACGGCCAATCGCGGACGGATTTTCCTCTCCGGCATCCTCATCGCCGGCATGGTCCTGGTGCCGATCGTCAACTTGCTGACGCCGCTTTTCGCAACCTCCTTCATGGTCCACACCGTCAAGGATCTGCTCGCCAAGGACCGCGCCAGCGCCCGAAGCGGCATCAGGCTCGCGATATAGGTCTTTGAGCCCAGCCTAGGGCGCCGGCGTCTTGGGTTCGAAAATGCACAGGGTTGCGATCGGGCAGCGCCAGCATTCGGGCTTGCGCGCCTTGCAGATGTAGCGCCCATGCAAAATGAGCCAATGGTGGGCGTGCAGCTTGTAGTGTTCGGGCACGGCCCGCTCGAGCCCCTCTTCGACCTCGAGCGGCGTTTTGCCTGGCGCCAGCCCCAACCGGTTGGAGATGCGGAAGATGTGCGTGTCGACCGCCAGCGTCGGTTCGCCGAAGGCGATATTGAGCACCACATTGGCCGTCTTGCGCCCGACCCCCGGCAGGCTCTCGAGCGCCTCGCGCGTTGCCGGCACCGCGCTATCGTAATCGCCGATCAGCATCTGCGAGAGTGCGATCACGTTTTTCGCCTTGTTGCGGTAGAGCCCGATGGTGCGGATGAAATCTTCGAGCCGCGAAACGCCGAGCGCGGCCATTTGTTCCGGCGTGTCGGCGATCTTGAACAGTTCAGCCGTCGCCTTGTTGACGCCAGCGTCCGTCGCCTGTGCCGACAACACCACCGCGACCAGCAGGGTGAAGGCGTTGACGTAGTGGAGTTCGCCCTCGGGCTCGGGATTGGCGGCTTGCAGCCGCGCAAAAATGCTACCGATGGTCTCAGCGTCGATCTTGGGACGCCTTGGCTTTTTCGCACTTTTCCGCTTAGCTAGCGGCGCCTTGGTTGATGCGGCCATGGCGTGGTCCTGGGTGGCTATCTCGATGCGATGACGAATGTCGAGTTTCATGCGACGGTGTGACCCCATGTCTATGACCCAAGACGAAGCCCCCTCACAAGACCCGACCGGGTTTTGTGCCCAACTAACGCCCCATCGGTCGCTCTCGCGCGGACAATTCCGTTGCTTGATGGTTGTTTTGGCCGGCGCCGTGCTGCCGGCGGGAATGGCGTTTTTGTCGGTCGGCGCCTGGCCGGTTGCCGCCTATCTCGGCCTTGTCGTGGCGCTCACCTATTGCGCCTTTCGGCTCAACTACCGCGACGCCCGCCGCTGCGAACTGCTCGACCTCACCAGCGATTCGCTGATCCTGACCCGCGTGCCGCCGTCAGGCCGCCCAACCGCGTTTCGCTTCAACCCCTATTGGGTGCGGTTCGATCTCACCCAAGCGCGCAGCGGTCAAAAGCAGCTCTCGCTTTCCTCGCACGGCCGCAGGCTGACATTCGGCGCCTTTTTGACCGACGACGAGAAACTGGATTTCGCCGACGCCTTTTCCCGCGCGCTTGGACGCTGCCGTGACCGGATAGGCTGATACCGTCATCCGACAAAGAAGGCGGGGATAGAAGCAAGAATCGGGTCGAACACGCACCCGGCCTCGCTTAGATTGGCGTCATGGCAGAGCAATCAACTCTTTTTACATCGATAGAACCCGCTGCGGCGATGGAGAGCGGAGCCGACGATTACGCCCGCGTGCGCCGGGCCATTGCGTTCGTATCGGAGAGTTGGCGCGATCAGCCGACGCTGGAGGCGGTCGCGGGACACGTTGGGTTGTCGCCGACCCACTTCCAGCGCCTGTTCAAGCGCTGGGCGGGCATCAGCCCCAAGGCATTCTTGCAAGCGATCACGCTGGACCACGCCCGCGTCTTACTGCGCGATTCCGCAAGCGTGCTGGATGCAAGTTATGCGGTCGGTCTTTCAGGTCCTGGCAGGCTGCACGATCTGTTTGTCGACCACGAGGCGATGACGCCCGGCCAATACAAAAACCGCGGCGAAGGCATCGAGATGATCTATGGCTTTCACGAATCGCCTTTTGGCCGAACGCTGATCATGGCGACGCGGCGCGGCGTCTCGGGTCTGGCCTTCGCCGATGGCGCGGCGCAAGAGCGCGCGGCGCTTGAAGACATGACGGCGCGCTGGCCCCGCGCCAGTTACCGCGAAGACGTGGCTGGAACCGCCGCCTACGCTCAGCGTATTTTCAGGCCCGAACTGTGGAACGCCGCCGACCCCATGAAAGTCGTGCTGATCGGCACCGATTTTGAAATCCGCGTATGGGAGACCCTGCTGCGAATTCCCATGGCCCAGGCCGTGACCTACTCGGACATTGCCCGCCATTTGGGCGCGCCGAAGGCCTCGCGCGCGGTGGGCTCAGCGGTTGGCCGCAATCCGATTTCCTTCGTCGTGCCCTGCCACCGGGTGCTGCGCAAGGGTGGCGGACTGGGCGGCTATCACTGGGGCATCACGCGCAAGCAGGCGATCATCGGCTGGGAGGCGGCGCATACGGCGCCCTGAGACTCAAGCAACCAGATCTCGTTTTTCCACCACCGTTCCATCGGACTCGAGCCGATAGAGGATCGGCGCGCCTGTCGCCAAATTGAGCTGGGTGACTTCTTCTGTCGAGAGCCCGTCGAGCCGCATGACGAGCGCGCGCAGCGAATTGCCGTGAGCCGAGACGATCACCGACTTGCCCGCGTTCACCAGCGGCGCGATCTGGGCCTCGAAATAGGGCAGCACGCGCTCGGCCGTGTCCTTGAGGCTCTCGCCGCCGGGCGGAGGAATATCGTAGGAGCGGCGCCAGATATGAACCTGTTCCTCGCCCCACTTTTTGCGCGCTTCATCCTTGTCGAGGCCGACCAGATCGCCGTAATCGCGTTCGTTGAGCGCCTTGTCCTCGATCGTCTCCAGGCCCGATTGGTCGAGTTCGTCGAGAATGATCGCAAGCGTGCGCTGGGCGCGCTCGAGCTTGCTGGTGAAGGCGATGTCAAACGAGAGGCCTTCCTTGGCCAGAAGCTGACCGGCCCGGTGCGCCTCGGCCTCGCCCTCGTCCGTCAGCCCGACGTCCTTCCATCCGGTGAACAGGTTCTTCTTGTTCCAAACGCTCTGTCCGTGGCGCACCAGCACCAACACGTTGCCCATCTATCGGCTCCCTCTTAACCGGCCTGAAGGCCCAGCACGTCCATCATGGAATAGACTCCCGGTGGCTTGCCGCGCCCCCAAAGCGCCGCCTTGACCGCGCCACGGGCAAATATCGCCCGATCACCGGCCCGGTGCGTCAGTTCCAGCCGTTCGCCCTCGCCGGCGAAGACCACCGTATGGTCGCCAACAACCGAGCCGCCGCGCAGCGAGGCGAATCCGATATCGCCGCGCTTGCGCTCGCCCGTCTGGCCGTCGCGGCCGCGCGCGCTGTGCACCGCCAGGCCGATATTGCGCCCTTGGGCGGCCGCCTCGCCCAACATCAAAGCCGTGCCCGATGGCGCATCGACCTTGTGACGGTGGTGCATTTCCACGATCTCGATGTCGAAATCAGCATCGAGCGCGTGCGCCACCTGACGCGTCAATGCCACGAGCAAATTAACGCCCATGCTCATATTGCCCGCCTTGATTATGGTGGCGTGGCGGCCCGCGGCCTCGATCTTTTCTTCGTCCTCGGGGCTAAAGCCAGTGGTGCCCAACACGTGCACGATGCGCGCCTGGGCCGCGAGCGCGGCGAATTCGAGGCTGGCGGCGGGCGCGGTGAAGTCGAGAATGGCGTCGATTTTTGTGAAGAGTTCGAGCGGCGCGTCCGTGACCGTGACGCCGAGCGGTCCCAAGCCGGCCAGGTCGCCAAGATCAGCGCCGACCGACTCCGAGCCCGCGCTTTCGGTGCCGCCGGCAACAACGCAGCCCTCGCGCTCGTGCACGGTCGTGATCAGGGTGCGGCCCATCCGTCCCGCCGCGCCCATTATGGCGATCCTGATATCGCTCATCGCTCGTCACCCAAGTGTTGTGGTCGAAAGCCCTATAGCAATCGCTCAGGGCGATGGAAACCCGGCTCGTGGCGCGATGCGGAAAAAGCGCATTGATCTTTTGGGCGTGAGCGCGACTCAAGCTAATGTGGCGCGGCAAACGGGATGCAGCCGCGGGGCTCCGACTATGACGAAAGCAATGGCCGCAATTGCCATGGCCTGGTGGGTTCCGGCAGCCGGACCGGCCGCAGCGGCCGAAATCAGCAGCGTCTATACGTCGCTCGATCTCGACAAATGCCGGATCATCAAACGCTTCGCCGAGGGCGGTGGCGCATCATGGGCCTGCAAGGGCTTCGCCGGCATGCCGGTGCGGGTCTCAGAAGGCGATCTGCGCTTCTTCGTTTCCTTTGGTCCCCGCGCCGATAAGCAGCGCGCCGCGCGCCAGACGCTCTCGCCCTTCAACACGCTTCATACGACGCTCGAGTGGCGCATCGAGGAACACGAGGGCCACAAGCGTCCCGTCGCAACCATCCTGCGCTATTTCTGGGACATGGACGGCAAAAAGGGCGAAACACTGGTGGTGACCAGGCTGGGCCCTGAAGATGCCTGTCACGTCGCTTATGTGCGCGCCGACGGCAACGCGGACGCCAACCAAATGGCCCGCGATATCGCCGATACCCGCGCCGATGGTTTCGATTGCGCGCACGACGAGCCCGAGCGCATCGGCCCTGCCGCCTTTGTGGGTGCGATTCCGCGCCGATAGTGCCGATGTCTGTGGCCTAGGCCCAAGCGAAGGCGAGCTTCTGCAAGACGACATCGCCGTAGGTCTCGGAATCTTCGGCGACCAATTGTCCGCCCAATTGCCGGTAAAAGGCGCAAGCCATCTCATTCTCGGCAAGCGCCCAGACGAAGAGGCCTGAGAGGTTTGCATCCAACAGCGCGCTGCGGGCTGCCCGGAACAGTCGTCCGCCGAAACCCAATCCCTGATAGACCGGGCTCACATAGATTTCGTAGATCTCGCCCTGATAAAGCGAGCCCTGGCGCCGGGCGCGCCCGAAGGTGGTGTACCCCACCGCTTGGCCGTCATATTCGAGCACCAGAACGGGCGATCGGCGCGCGATTGCCTCTGCCCACCATTTGGTGCCCCGCCGTGCGATCATGCGCTCGAGATGAAGGTGCGGGATGATGCCCTGATAGGCGAGCCGCCATGCCTCCGCGTGGGCCTCGGCCAACGCGGAGGCATGGTCGGCCTTGGCCGAGCGGATGGATATGAGACCCGTTGCCATACTCCATGATAGCGCGGAATCGTGCGCTTTTAAGGCCGTTTTCCGCATCGCGCCCCCACCTCAAAACGATCTGGCGGAGCGGTATGAAGCCGTGGCATGGTTTGCCCCATGGCCGAGGTGAAATTACCGACAGGCGAAACGGTGCCGGCATTTGGGGTCAGCACATGGCATATGGGCGATCGCGCCAGCGCGCGCGGCCAGGAGGTCGCGGCCCTGCGGCACGCGCTTGATCTGGGTGTCGGCCTGATCGACACGGCCGAAATGTACGGATCGGGCGGGGCGGAAGAGATCGTCGGCGAAGCGGTCGCCGGCCGGCGTGATCAGGTTTTCATCGTCTCCAAACTCTATCCCTATAATGCGTCCGCCACGGGCGCGCGCGAGGCCTGCGAGCGCTCGCTCGATCGCCTCAAGTGCGACCAGATCGATCTTTATCTGCTGCATTGGCGCGGCACGATCCCGCTCGCCGAAACGGTTGATGCCTTCGAGCAGCTCAACCGTGACGGCAAGATCCGCCACTGGGGGGTGAGCAATTTCGATGCGGACGATATGGCCGAGTTGCTTGAGCTTGGCGCGGGTCCAGCCTGCGCCGCCAACCAGGTGCTCTACCACCTGGCCGAGCGCGGCCCCGAATGGCAGTTGCTGCCCTATTGCCAGGAGCGCACCATCCCGATCATGGCCTATACGCCGCTCGGCGGACGCTCTGTTCTGGGCAATGGCGAATTGGCGCGTATCGGCGAAAAGCACGCGGCTGCGCCGGCTGCGGTCGCCCTTGCCTGGCTGTTGCGCAATGAGGGCGTGATGGTCATCCCCAAGGCGGCCCAATTGGCCCATGTCGATAAGGTTGTCGAAAGCGAGAATATTGCGCTCGACGCCGATGACTTGGCCGTCCTCGATGCGGCCTTTCCGCCGCCGCGCGGCGCCAGACCGCTCGCTAGCGCTTGAGACGCTGCGGCCGGCATTTGGCCGGAAGCTGGCTCGTTCCAGCAACAGTGGCGGCGCGCTATACGAGCTTTTGCGCGCTGGGGTGGATCGCAGGACGGTAACCGGCCGCGATCACCTCGACGCTCGAGGGCGGCGTGACCAACACCGCATCGCCACCGGCCGGCCGCGGACGCGCCTCGACGTAGCCGCCAGGCGACCATTCGAGGAGACGGTCACCCAACACCAGGTGCGTCTTGTCATCGAACAACACGAAGGCGCCGTCGGGTAGTGAAACGTAATTTGCGCGGTGCAAACGTTTTGAGCGGTCTGGCATCAAACGTTCGGCGTGCAACTTTGCGTCGATCTCTTTGACGTAGCCCCGGCCCGCAAGGCCATGCGCGGCGCCCCATAAATTGGCGTACGCCATGAAATCCTTATGCCGGCACTCAAAGCACGGCCTGTGCCCGGCGGCGAGCGCCACCGCCTCATCCAGAAAAAACAACTCGGTATAGCGGCGCGGGCTCATCACGTGTCGTTTGCGGCCGCGAAAATCGAGCACGCAGACGAGCCAGTGTTGATTGACCCAGCGTTTGCGCGTGAGTTGTTTTTCATCGTCGTGCAGCGCGCCGCCGCGATTGCCGAAAAACGTGCCCTTTTCGGGCGTCGCGATAATCTCGCCCATCGGCGTCATGCGGTTTTGCAGCGGCCTGTTTGGGGGCAAAGCGGTCTCCCGTCGCCTCAGCCCGCAAAGGCCAGCATGTGATGGCGGGCTTGCTCGGGCAAATAGGCGTAATCGCGCCCATAGGGGCAGGCGTGGCGCACCAGGCAGCCGCGCTCGGTGCAGTCCTTGTTTGCGTTCTCGCGCACATAATCGCGGCAGACGCCCGCATGGAAGGGATGCGCCCGCGTCAGCGCGCCCGAGGGACAGGCATCGAGACAAGGTTTCTCGATGCAACCAGGACACGGGCCCGGGCCGGTCTTCTTCGTTTTGAATTCGCTTTCCTCGCCAAAAAGCAGCGCGCCGCGCAGCGCGTACCAGGGCCCGTAGCGGACGTGCACGACGACGCCGAGCGGCGACTGACTGGTGCCCGGCAGCGCCATGAGCCATTGCTGGAACGGCCAATAGGGCGGCCCATCGAAGGGAAAGACAACTTCGGCGCCGCAGGTCTTCGCCAGGCCCAACAGCACGCGCTGCGACCAGGCATTGACTGGGTGGGGGTCGCTCGCAAATTCGGGTGCTTCTTTCAGGTGCGCCCACATGGTGGGCCCGGCGCTCCCCACCACGGCAACCGTTTTGGGCCGCCGCCCGCCGGTCAGCTCGGGAAGGGTATGGTCCGCATCAGGCGTAAAGCCACCCAGCAGCACCAGGCCCGTCGCCTCGAGGTCGGACTGCAAACTCATCACGCCTCTCCTTCAGCACTTGCAAGCGCGCCTAACAGATCGCGCGCCTCGGCGGCAATTTGGCTGGTCAGCGCCGCGGCGTCTGTGGCGCTCCCCAAGGCGCCTGCTTGTCCCGACCATAGGGGGCTGAAATCGGCCGAGTCCACCAATTCCGCGCTCTTGCGCAATGGCGCCATTCCGCTGGCGGCGCCCGGAAACGCGGGTGTATCGGGCGCCATCGGTCCGATCTCGCGCACCGCCCGGTTGATGACCGCGCGCGCCGGCCGGCCGGTGAAGACATTGGTCAGCGCGGTGCCGTCGTCGCGGGAGGAATTCAGCGCCGCGCGGTGCAACTCGGAAATCCGCGCCTGCGGCGTAAAGAGATAGGCGGTGCCGATCTGTGCGCCGACCGCACCCAGCGCGAATGCCGCCGCCAGGCCGCGGCCATCGGCGATGCCGCCGGCCGCGATGACCGGCAGGTCCACGGCGTCGACGATTTGGGGCACGAGCGCCAGAGTACCGACCTGACTGGAGATATCGCTGGAAAGATACATACCCCGGTGCCCGCCGGCTTCCGCGCCCTGTGCGATCACGGCATCGACGCCGGCGTCAGCCAGATGGCGGGCCTCGGCGACCGTCGTGGCCGATGCCAACACGATGGCGCCCGCCTGCTTGACGCGCTCGAACAAAGCGCGTTCAGGCGGGCCGAAATGAAAGCTCACCACCTTTGGCCGCAGATCCTCGACCAGGCTGCACATCGCCTCGCCGAAGGGCTTGAGCCCGCCACCGCCGTCTTCCGGCGCCTCGATACCGAATTCGCCGTAATAGGGCGCTAGACGGCTCCGCCAAGCTTCATCGGCCGCCGGATCGGGCTGGGGCGCTTGATGGCAGAAAAAATTCAGATTGAACGGCCGGTTCGTTGCCTGGCAGATCTGGTCGATCTCAGCGCGAATATCGTCTTCGCTTAACATCGCGCAGGCAAGGGAACCAAGTCCGCCTGCGCCAGCGACGGCGAGAGCGAGCTCTGCCCCCTGGGCACCCGCCATCGGCGCCTGAATGATCGGCAGATCGATCCCCAACAAATCGATCAGCGCGTCCGAGGGCCAGGTTGGTTTCATTGCGGGTTCAACCTTCGAAGGCGGTTCACTCGTCCCGTTTGCGCCGCGCTGCCAGAGTTCGCAGACGCAGCGCATTCAGCTTGATGAAGCCGGCCGCATCCGCCTGGTCATAGCCCGCGCCCTCCTCGAAGGTAACAAGATCCTCCGAATAGAGCGAGTTGGGCGATTTACGGCCGGTCACAACGACGTTTCCCTTATAAAGCTTGAGCCGCACCGTGCCCGTAACATGGCGCTGGGAGGTATCGATCGCCGCCTGCAGCATCTCGCGCTCTGGCGCGAACCAGAAGCCGTAATAGACCAGCTCGGCGTAACGCGGCATCAGGGAATCCTTCAGGTGCTGAGCCTCACGGTCCAGCGTCAGCGACTCGATTGCCCGGTGGGCAGCGAGCAGGATGGTGCCGCCGGGCGTCTCGTAGACGCCGCGCGATTTCATGCCGACGAAGCGGTTCTCCACCAAATCAACCCGGCCGATGCCGTTGTCGTGGCCCAACGTATTGAGCGCGCTCAGCAACTCGGCAGGCGAATGCTCTTTACCCCCGAGCGTGACCGCATCGCCGGCCTCGAAGCCGATTTCGACTTCGGCCGGCGTGTCGGGCGCTGCTTCGGGCGCGAGCGTGCGCTGGTAAACATATTCCGGCGGCTCGGCCCAGGGGTCCTCCAGCACCTTGCCCTCCGAGGACGAGTGCAACAGGTTGGCGTCGACCGAAAAGGGCGCCTCGCCCCGTTTGTCTTTCTCCACCGGAATTTGGTGTTTCTCGGCAAATTCAATGAGATCGGCGCGCGAAACCATGTCCCATTCGCGCCAGGGCGAAATCACCTTGATATCGGGGTCGAGCGCATAGGCGGTGAGCTCGAAGCGCACCTGATCGTTGCCCTTGCCCGTGGCGCCGTGCGAGATGGCATCAGCGCCCGTCTCGTGCGCGATCTCGACCAGCCGCTTGCCGATCAGGGGCCGCGCGATCGCGGTGCCGAGCAGATACTGGCCCTCGTAAAGCGCGTTGGCGCGCATCATCGGGAATACGTAATCGGCGACGAAGGTCTCGCGCAGATCCTCGATGAAGATCTCCTTGATCGCCATCAGCTCGGCCTTGGCACGCGCCGACGCCAACTCCTCGCCCTGACCCAGATCGGCCGTGAAGGTCACGACCTCGCAGCCATATTCCTGCTGCAGCCATTTCAGGATGATCGAGGTGTCGAGCCCGCCCGAATAGGCGAGCACCACCTTTTTGATTGTCTTGTCTGCGGCCATGGCCACGATCCCTGCGACGCGTGTGTTGGGCGCGCACTATAGGTAACTCGCTTGGACGCACAAGGCCACGCTCGTCAAAGGGTAAGCGGTGCTAGGCTCCCCGTCCGGCGATCAGCCAATAGACGGCCCCGCCGGCAAATCCAGCGCTGGCGAAAATCGTCATATAATCGGCTGAAGGAGCGACGAACTCACCGCTTTGACCGGTCACAAGCAGCGGGATCGCGGCGAGCGCCAGGCCGCCCATGACGACGTAATAGGTGAAGGAGCGGATCTGGAGCACCTCGCCAGCGATCGCGGCCGCAAGGCCCGGCAGCGCCGTCAGCGCCGGGGTGACCGCACCGATGAAAAGCACCGCGGCGAAGGGCTCGGCCAGCAGGTCGACCACCGGATCGCCCGGCGCGGATTGGCGGATGGCCTCGCCGGCCCAAAATGTCCCCAGGGCAAACAGCGCAAGGAGCGCGCTGAAGGCGGCGAGCAGGAAGCCGAAGGCGATGACGACGCCGCGCTTGAGTGTTTTCCCGATCACGGCCCCGATGCCTCGTCCAATGGCAGCCCGTCGGACGGCGCTCCGTCCGCCAAGCGGCGGGCGCGGTCGCTGGCGCGCTCCTTCAGGCTCGCAGATTTGAGCTGGCCGCAGGCGGCCATGATGTCGCGACCGCGGGGCGTGCGCACGGGGCTGGCGTAACCCGCCCGGTTGACGATTTCGGCGAAGGCCTCGATCTGCTCCCAGTCCGAGCATTCATAAGGACTGCCCGGCCACGGATTGAAGGGGATCAGGTTGATCTTGGCGGGAATGCCGGCCAGCAGCCGCACCAGTTCGCGCGCGTCAGCGAGCGAATCGTTGAGGTCCTTCAGCATGACGTATTCGAAGGTGATCCGCTTGGCGTTCCTGACGTCCGGGTATGAGCGGCAGGCCTCCAGCAACTGGGCAATCGGGTATTTGCGGTTGATCGGCACCAATTCGTCGCGTAGCTCGTCTCTGACCGCGTGCAACGAGATGGCGAGCATCGTGCCCGCCTCGGCGCCCCAGCGCCCGATCATCGGCACGATGCCGGAGGTCGAAAGCGTGACCCGGCGTTTGGAGACGGCCAGACCATCGCCGTCGCAAATGATCTCGACGGCTTGTTTGACGTTATCGAAATTATAGAGCGGCTCGCCCATTCCCATCAGCACGACATTGGTGATCTTGCGCTCGGCCTCCGGCAAACCCGATGGATCGGACGGGCTGGCGCCCGGCCACTCGCCAAGCCTGTTGCGCGCGATCAAAACCTGCTCGACGATTTCGCGGGCTTCCAGATTGCGCACCAGCTTCTGGGTGCCCGTATGGCAGAAGGGGCAGGTCAGCGTGCAGCCCACCTGGCTCGAAATACACAACGTGCCGCGCGTCTCCTCGGGGATGTAGACCGTTTCGATCTCGGGACCCGGCCCGCCTGCCGGATCTCCCAGACGGATCAGCCATTTGCGCGTGCCGTCGACCGAGATCTGCTCCTGCGCGATCTCCGGGCGTGTCAGCGAAAAACGCTGAGAGAGCTCCTGGCGCATCTCCTTGGAGATCGTGGTGATCGGCTCAAAGCCGGTGACGCCCTGCACATAGAGGCCCTGCCAAATTTGCGTGACCCGCATGTTGAGCGTGGCCTCGGGCAGCCCCATCTGACGCAATTCGTGCGCGAGCCCGGCGCGGTCAAGCCCGATCAGCTTCTTGCCGCCGCGCTCTGTGTCCGAAATGTCGTGAATTGGGGCAGTCGCACTCATAACACCACCATTGGCCGGCCGATGACGCCGGCGCCTGCCGCGCTCTTAGCACGGCCGCGCGCAGCGCGGAAACTGGGACGATGCGATTTTTTGGATCGACGGGCGTGCTAGGGGCAATCCTTGGCGATCCGCTTCAACGCCGCCGAAATGCCGTTCAGCGAGTAGCGGTCGGTCGTCAGCGTGCCGCGCTTGGAGCGCCCCTGTACGATCATCTCCGAGCCACCCGTCATTGCGGTGATCATCCGCTTTTCCGTCTCGGAGCTATCGACAAAAGCGCCTTCGTCCTTGGTGAAGAGCTTGAATTTGTCATTGCCGATCGAGACCTCTGTCGGCGTGTTAACCTTCAGCGGATAACCGATCTTGATGCTGATTTCGCCCTGCACCTTATCGCCGGGCCAATGGGAGATATAAAAATAGATCGGCCCGCGCTTGACGTTTTTCGGCTTGATTTCCTTCGGCTGGGAAATGGCAAAGCAGACCTTGTTGGCCGCCGATTCCCCGACATAGGCCGACCAATCGGCGAAGCGCTCGACGAACTTGCCCGATGCCGCTGCCGCCGGCGCGGTGGTTGCGATCAAAAGGAGGCCGGCAAGGATTGGAATTCTGCGCATCGTCTGCTCTCACACTGTGCGATTCTTCGAACGAATCATAATGCCTTGACCGGCGATTGACCAGAACGAGCACGCGGCAGAGGCGCAAATTCGTGACTCGGCAGTTTTATTTATCCGTTCGGATGATCGGATCGCCGTGCACATGGGGCATCAAAGGCTCTGCGGTCTGGCCCTCTCCCAACGGCCGCGCCGCGAAGCGTCCGAGCGATTTGACCCGGTCATACATGACGATAGCCCCAGCGGTTGCCACATTTATGCAGAACCTCGTCGGAATTTTCACGATCTGATCGCAGCGGGCGATCAATTCCGGCGACAGCGCGCCGCGTTCGGGACCGAGCACATAGGCCGCGCGCATCGGATGATGCAAGCTCGGCAGATCGACCGCCTCGTCCAGCAATTCGACGCCGACGAGTTTGCACCCGCTCGGCAGCTGCATGGCGGCGACGCTGTCCCAGGCATAAAGCGGTAGATGCGCCGGCGCCTTGGAGGTATCGGAGCGGGCCTCGCGCGTCCGGTACTCCGCACCGATGGTGAAGACGAAGCTTGCGCCAAAAGCGTGTGCCGAACGCATCAGGTTACCGACGTTCATCGGTTTCGAGATGCGCTCCATCCCGATCGCGAAAAAGCCGCGCATCGCGCCGGCCCGGCTATCGCCGCCTGAGATCGGCTGGTCCGGTGGCATTCAGTAACCTCGTCATCCGCCGCGGTTATAAAAAACCGCCGTGCAAGCGCCCGTGCGCTGCGTTATTAGCTCTGGGCGCAACAAGCGCAAGTGAGGACCATATGAAAGCTGCTCTTTGCAGGCAATTCGGCGGACCCGGTATGATCGAGGTCGCGGGCTTGCCCGACACAAAAATCAGACCAGGTCGAAGCTAGAGGATTTTTCGTATGCGCCTTTACGAACACCCGGTGTCGGGCAACAGTCATAAAGTTCGCCTGTTGTTGTCTTTCCTGGAGATTGAATACGAGTCGGTCGTCGTAAACTTGCTGATCGACGAGCAGCATCGGAAGCCATTTTTGTCGATCAATCCGCGCGGCGAAGTGCCCGTGTTGGAAGACAATGGGCTGATACTGCGCGACTCAATGGCGATCCTGGTTTATCTGGCAACCCGTCTTGACAAGGGCCGCTGGCTTCCAAACGATCCGGCAGAGATGGCGCGCGTCATGGAGTGGCTCGCCTTTGCCGCCAGCTGGATCCAGTACGGCGTGTTTACGGCGCGGGCAATTGTCGCCTTTGGGCTGAACGGCAATGGCGTGCCGTCGGATTTCGCCGGCAGTCTCGAAGAAGCGACTTTGCGGGGCAACAAGTCTCTTGAGATCCTGGAAAAACAACTGAGCGATCAAGATTGGCTTTGCGGCACGAACCCGACAATCGCCGATATCGCCTGCTTTCCCTATGTCGCGCTGGCCCCGATGGGGAATATTTCGCTTGATCCCTATCCCGCGGTGCAAGCCTGGATCGCGCGATTTAAAGGCTTGCCTGGCTATCTCACGATGCCCGGTCTGGAAGATGCCGATGGCTGAAAGATTTGAATTCCACGGCTTGAGCGAAATCTTGAAAAATCCAATGGCGCAAGGAGGCAGCATATGAAAGCCGCACTCTGTAGGCAGTTCGGCGGCCCCGAAGTGATAGAGATCGATGACTTGCCCGACCCCGAGCCCGGAGCGGGCGAGGTGGTCGTCGATGTGGGCGCCGTATCCCTCAATTTCTTCGATACGCTGATCATCCGGAACAAATATCAGTACAAGCCCGAATTTCCGTTTTCACCGGGCGCCGAAATCGCCGGCACCGTTTCGGCGCTGGGCGAAGGCGTCAGCGGCGTGGAGCCCGGCCAGCGCGTGATGGCCTATATCGGCTGGAACGGCGCCCGCGAGAAGGCTGTTGTCCCGGCCGCAGCGCTGGCGCCCATTCCCGATTCCGTCTCCGACGCTGTCGCAAGCGGCCTGAGCGTCACCTACGGCACCGCGATGCATGGTCTGGCCGATCGCGGCCGGCTGGCGCCAGGCGAAACCGTCGCTGTGCTGGGGGCATCGGGCGGTGCGGGGCTGGCCGCGGTGCAGGTCGCAAAGCGTATGGGCGCGCGCGTCATCGCCGCCGCCTCGTCGCCAGAAAAACTCGAGATCGCGCGCGCCAACGGCGCCGACGAGATTATCGACTATGCCAAAGAGGACCTGAAGGAGGCCATCAAGGCGCTGAGCGGCGGGGCGGGCGCCGATATCATCTATGATTGCGTCGGCGGCCCCTACTCGGAACCCGCCCTGCGCGCGACGGCTTGGGGCGGACGTTTTCTGGTCGTCGGCTTCGCCGCCGGCGATATTCCGAAAGTCCCCCTCAACCTGATTCTGCTCAAGGGCTGCGACATGGTCGGCGTCTTTTGGGGGTCGTTCACCGAGCGCTATCCAGACCGCAACGCCGCCAATATCGCCCAAGTGATGGACTGGTGCGCCAAGGGCGAACTCGCGCCCCATATCCATGGCGAGTTTTCACTGGCTGAGACCCGCGCCGCGCTCGAGGTCATCGACCGGCGCGAGGCCAAGGGCAAGGTGGTTGTCTGTCCTTAGGTCGCAGATGCGGTCTTGGTATCGTCCGGGCCCGCTGGGGGCTTGCCGAGCGCTTGGGCGGCCGCCTCGCGGTGATGCGGTTTGACATGGCTGGCCAGCATGGCCGTCACGGCCGCGAGCACCGCCGCGTCATCGGTGAAGCCGATGCCGGCGATGATGTCGGGGATTAGGTCGGCCGGCATGATGAAATAGGCAAGCGCGCCAAAAAGCGTGCCGCGCACCCGGATCGGCGTCTGCGAGTCCATGGCGCAATAATAGGCGGCGACCGCATCGTCGACGAAGGGAATCCGCCCCGCCGAGCGCTTCAATTTGTGCCAAAACTCCTTGCGAACCGTCTGTTCTCGGCTTGAGTCGTCTTCGCGCGCATCGCCGAACGCTGCGCCAAAGTCTTGACTAGCTTTGTCATTCACCTTCATGAACCATACCCGTGAAGCTTCGCCGCCCTTTAGGTAGATAGGATCTGCCCCGTTTGGGCGCAAGACGGGCGTGCGGGCACACTCATGGCATCTGGGAATCAAGCGGGCTTGAGGGATTTGATGAAATTAGACAGTGACATCAGTGCGGTCGTAACAGGCGCCGCGTCGGGATTGGGGGCGGCGACCGCGCGCACCTTGGCGGAAACGGGCGTCAAGGTTGCTCTTTTCGACCTGAACGAGACGGAAGGCAAAGCGGTGGCCGCTGAAATCGGCGGCCTGTTTTGCAACTGCGACGTAACCAGCGCTGACTCCATTCAAGCCGCGCTGGATGAAGCCCGCGGCAAGCATGGCCAGGAGCGTATCCTGGTCAATTGCGCCGGCGTCGCGCTCGGCGTCAAGACTGTGCGGCGCGACCGAAAAAGTGGCGAAATCATCCCCCACGACCTCGACGCCTTTGCAAAGGTCGTCGGCGTCAATCTGATCGGCACCTTCAACATGATCGCGCTTTCGGGCGCCGGCATGATGACGCTCGATCCCACCCCGCCCGACGGCGGCCGCGGCGTCATCATCAACACCTCCTCCATTGCCGCCCAAGACGGTCAGATGGGGCAGGTGGCCTACTCCGCCTCCAAGGGAGGCGTTGCGGCCATGACGTTGCCGGTCGCGCGTGATTTTGCGCGCGAGGGCATCCGCGTCGCCGCCATTCTGCCGGGTCTCTTCAACACGCCCATGGTCGCCGCATTGCCCGATAATATCCGCGAGGCCCTGGGCGCCAGCGTTCCCTTTCCCGCCCGTATGGGCGAGCCATCGGAGTACGCCGCGCTGGCCAAGCACATTTGCGAAAACGACATGTTGAACGGCGAATGCATCCGCCTGGATGGTGCAATCCGTCTGTCCCATCCCTGATAAGGTTGCGTTAACCATCCGGCAAGGCTTCGCATCATAGGTTGGATTTGGAGATTCGCCGCGGGTCTCTGGCAGCCTTGTCCCGACGCTCCATTTCCAGCCCCGCAGCACCGATTTCCGTTGGCTTTTGCGATAACGGACCGGACCTTTGCGCGCTGCCCAAGCTATCAGTCTTTTCTTAGCCAGCCTTGCCGTGGTCGGCCTGGCATGGCCCGATCAGGCTCTGACGCAATCGCTTGGCGGGGCTCAGGCGCGCGCCCGGACCTATCAGGGCGCACCCCATTCGACGCGCCACCCGGCCCGGCCCTATGCATCGACCGCAACGCCCTACCGCAGCCAGATGGGCTTCTTCGAACGCCTGTTCGGTCCATCGACCGCCCCAAGGCGCGCGCCCGGCAGCGGATACGGCGCCTATGGCTGGGGGATGTATCGCGGGTCCGGTTACCTAACCATGTGTGTCCGCCTGTGCGACGGTTACTATTGGCCAATCAGCTTTTCGGCCGTCAGCAGCGGATTGCGATCTGACGCGGCCCAATGCGAGAACAGCTGTGGCTCGCCGGCCCGCATGTTCTATCAGCGAAGTCCTGGTGGTGACGCCAAATACATGGTCGATCTCTCCGGCAAGCGCTACGCCGATCTGCCAAATGCGTTTCGTTACCGCCAAGAGTATGTCGAAAACTGCAAATGCAAGCCCGAGCCATGGAGCACGGAAGCCCGCGCCGAATACGAGGCGCGCGCCGAGCGGCAATTGGCCGAGGCCCCAAGCGAGGCTGGAGCTGGAACGCCCGGCGAAGCAGCACTCGCCGAGACCGGCGATGGGGCTGCGCGTTCGATGCCGGTCGCAGCGAAAGCGGCATCACAGCAGCGATGGTCGCGGACGCGCCGGCCCGCCCGCCGCCGCTCCAGCACGCGGTCGGGAGGGTTGTTTGGCTGGTGGTGAGGCTGCGGCCGCAGATACGGTAGCGAAATCAGTTTAGGCGCGCTCGAGCCCATCCATCCGGCTCGCCAAGGCGATGTCGCGCTCGGTAACGCCGCCCGCCTCGTGGGTCGCCAGCGTCACGTCGACCTTGTTCCAGACATTGAACCATTCGGGATGGTGGTCGAGCCGCTCGGCGATCATGGCCACCCGGGCCATCCAGCCGAAAGCGGCGTTGAAGTCCTTGAATTTGTAACTCTTGGTGAGGGCGTCGCGTCCCTCCACCTCTTGCCAACCGTCCAGGCCGTTAAGGGCTTTTGCGCGGTCGGCGCCGCTCAACAGATCCACCATGGTCGGTTCCTCCCTATTGCACGCCTTGTTGTGCCATGCTCGGCCGCGTAAGGGAAAGCCGCAACCCGTCGAGGAGGCCCGGTGGCCGGTCATCGCATTCTGTTCGTTTGTCTGGGGAACATTTGCCGTTCGCCCATGGCCGAGGGCGTTTTCCGGCACTTGAGCGAAATGGCCGGCACGTCTCGATACACCGTTGATTCCGCCGGTACGGGGGACTGGCACGTCGGCGCGCCGCCCGATGAACGCGCCCAAGCGACACTGATGGCGCGCGGCATCGACATTTCAGATCTGCGTGCGCGCCAAGTGACACAGCGGGATTTCGACCGGTTCGACGTGCTGCTCGCCATGGACGCCGCAAACATGCGGGATCTCGCCGCCATCGCACCGCTTGGCCTGGACGGCAAGGTCCATCTTTATCTCGACTACACTCTGGGGGAACGCGGCCAAGAGGTGCCCGATCCCTATTTTGGAGGCGCGCATGGCTTCGACCATGTTTACGATCTCATCGAGCGCGCCTCGCACGGCCTGTTGCGGCGGCTGTCGGTCAAAGACTGAGTGGGCGCGCGGGCGCTCAATCGCTTGCGCGGGCGCTCAATCGCTTGCTAAGGGAAAGACGTCTTCCACCACATAGGGCCCGCCGCCAGAGGATGTCCGGGCCGAGAAGAGCACGAAGCGCTGCACCGGGAAGGCGTCTGCGAAGAACGCGCCATTGTTCTCCAGATAAGCTGCGACCGCCCGCACGCTGACATTGCGCAACCGGGCCAGCGTGACATGGGGTTTGAAGTTGCGCGGCTCTGGCGCAAGACCCGCCGCGCGGGCCGCGCGCTCATGGGCCCGATGCAGGTCGAGCAGACCGTCATTGGTCACGATGTTCGCCCAGACCGAACGCGGCCGCTTGCCGCCGAAGCTGCCCAAGCCATCGAGAACGAGCTCGAATGCGCGGCCATGCATGTGCGACAGCTCGGCGGCAAAGTCGTTCGCGACGACGTCATCGACGTCGCCCAGGAAACGCAATGTGACGTGGTAGTTTTCCGGATCGATCCAGCGCGCGCCCGCAAGACCAGAACGCAGCCCGGCCAGACGCTCGGCGATTGCTGTTGGAATTTCGAGTCCGGTGAACAGACGAGGCATTTTATGCGTCCCTGTCGTGCCCTTCGGGCACTCCCCGCCTCTTGTTGGGGCTTATCCCAACCTCAGGGGCAGGGATTGGTGTAGCTGCGGTGGATCGCTTCGATGCCGTCCATAACTGTCTCGGAGAGCTCCACATCGATAGAGGCCATATTGGTCTTGAGCTGGTCTATCGTGGTGGCGCCGAAAATCGCCGAAGTGACGAAGGGCCGGCTGGCGACGAATTTGAGGGCCATCTGCGCCGGGTCGAGCCCGTGCGTTTTGGCAAGCTTCACATAGGACGAAATCGCTTCCAGCCCCTGGGGCGACTCATAGCGCGCCGCCCGGTCGAAGAGCGCCTTGCGGGACCCCGTCGGCAGTGCGCCGCCTTCATATTTTCCCGTGAGATAACCTTGCGCGAGCGGCGAATAAGCGAGCAGACCGACCGCCTCGCGGTGGGCGATTTCCGCCAAACCGACCTCGAAGGCGCGGTTGACCAGGCTGTAGGCGTTTTGGATCGAGGCGATGCGCGGCAGAGAGTGCGCCTCCGATTCCTTCAGATACGTCATGGCGCCCCACGGCGTCTCGTTGGAGATGCCGGTGACGCGCACCTTGCCTTCATCGACAAACTTGCCGAGCACGCCCAGCGTCTCGTCGATGGCATGGGCATCGCCTTCCTCGTGCTCGTATTCGAGCACGCCCATGACTTTCATCCGCCGGTCCGGCCAATGGATCTGGTAAAGATCGATATAATCGGTTTGCATCCGCTTGAGGCTTTTCTCAAGGGCTTCGCGCATCTGAGCGGGCGAGACCCGGCAGGCAGACCCATCATCGCGGAACCAGTCGTTCTTGGACCGCCCCATCACCTTGCTTGCCAAGATGACCTTGTCGCGGGATTTGCGGGCCGCGAGCCATGTTCCGATATAGTCCTCGGTCCGGCCTTGGGTTTCACGCTTTGGCGGGATCGGATAGAGCTCGGCCGCATCGAATAAATTGATTCCGTGCTCGATGGCATAATCCATCTGCGCGTGGGCCTCGGCCTCGCTGTTCTGTTCGCCCCAGGTCATCGTTCCAAGACAAAGCTCGCTTACCTCGATGTCGCTGCGGCCAAGTTCGCGGTATTCCATGCATCCCCCGTTGGTTCGCGCAGCCAGCCTATGCGGTGGCCGGCGCGAGGTTTTCTAGCAGGTTTTGCAGCCCTGCCAATGGTGCGTTGCACGTCCTTGGCCGCCATCGCCATAATTTGGATATGGCCCAATGACAGCATGAGCCCATGGCCTACGACATCCAATTGAAGCGGGCCTATGTGGCCGCCCAGCCCGACGATGGGGTGCGCGTCCTGGTCGAACGCCTGTGGCCGCGGGGCGTGGCGCGCGATCGCGCCGCGATCGAGCGGTGGTTCAAGGAGCTGGCGCCCAGCGATCAATTGCGCAAATGGTACGCGCATGAGCCCGAGCGTTGGCCGGAGTTTCAAGTGGCCTACCGCGCCGAGCTGGAGCGCGCCGAGCCCAATCTGATGGAAGAGCTGACCGAGCTGTGCCGCAATGGCCGGGTGACATTCGTCTATGCGGCCAAGGACGAGGAGCGCAACAGCGCGCGCCTGCTGCGCGATTTTCTTCTGGCCCGTCTCTGAGGAACCGCGCGCAGGCCCTATCCCGATGCCGCCTGCTTGTTGAGGTAGGCGGCCGTCCTATGTATCAATGGTGCGAATCGGGGGCTGGATAGAATCCGACAAAGGAGACACAGCGATGAACAAAGCCGCACTGGCAGCAATCCTAAGCACGACACTTCCTCCGCTGATGGCTTGCGAAGACGAGAAAAGCGCGAAGGCGCCGCCGGAAGCCCCAGCCGCCGAACAAGCTACGCCGCCGACCTCCCGCGTCGAGCAGGCCAAGGAGGCCGCCCGGAAAGCCGGCGAGGCAATCAGTGAAAAGGCCGGCGAGGCCTACGAAGCATCCAAGGAAGCCGCCGGAACCGCGGCCGATGCAACGGGCGATGCGTTGAAAAAAGCCGGCGATGCCACAACCGACGCCATGAACAATGCATCAGATGCGATCGAACGGAAGCTAGAGGAGATCGAAAAATCCGACGCACCCGCCGAGGGTGGCGATACCGCACCGGTGGCGCAATAGGCCGTCCGAGGTGATGGTGATCACGTGATATCGCTCTGGCGCAGCGCGACCTTCTTCCTGCTGGCGTGTGGCCTTTTGGCGCACACGGCCCGGGCACAGGACGCTGTTGTGCCGCCGGAGACGGCCCAGAGGGATGGCCCGGGAGCGGCGCCGGTTGCCGTCCCGGCCGATATCGAGGCTGGGGCGCGGGCGCCCCAACCGGCCCCGCCAAACGCGTGGGCCGGCGTCATCGCCGGAGAAGTCGCCGCATTGGCCTCCTCTTCAAGGCTCAGCGACGCCGCGCTCAAGGCCCAATACGCAAGCGGCGACGCGCTTCTTTGGGTTGGCGAGACGGGCGCCCTGCCCAGGGCCCAAAACGTTGCCGCCGAATTGGCCCGGGCCGGCGATTACGGGCTCGAGGCCAACGCCTATGCGGTTCCGGCCCTTCAGTCAGATGGCGCCAGCCAGGCGTCACCGGCCCAAATCGAATACCAATTAAGCCATGCGGTTTTGGCCTATATACGCGACGCCTGGGGCGCGCGTTCGGTGGGCGGCAAGCTTGGGTCGCAACTCCCAGACCCGCCAAACTTGCCGGAGCCGGCGGCCATTATGGCGGGACTGCGCGCCAGCCCCGAGCCCGCGGCCTATCTGCGCGCCCAGCATCCAGTTCACCCGCAATTCGCGGCACTGCGCCGAGAGCTTGCCAAGCTGGCCACGTCCGGTGCGCAAACCGCCAAAACGAAAATCCCCGACGGCCCCGTGCTCCGCAGTGGCGATACCAACCCCCAGGTCGCGCTGTTGCGCACAAGATTGGGGCTGGATGCAGGTGACGAAGACCAAAGCTTCGATGATGGGCTCGAAGCCGCCCTCAAGGCCTTCCAGACAGAGAACGGTTTGGCTGCCGATGGCGTGATGGGGGCAGGCACGCGCGCAGCGCTCAACGCCGATACCCCCGACAAACAGCGCTACCAACTGCTGCTCAATATGGAGCGTTGGCGCTGGTTGCCGCGCCAGCTCGATGGCGGGGCGAAGATTTATGTCTGGGCAAACATTCCCGAATTTCGCACCCGCGTCGTCAAAGAGGGCAAGATTGCCTTCGACGAGCGGGCGATCGCCGGCAAGGTCGACAAGCAGACGCCGGTCTTCTCCGACCAGATAGAATGGATCGAAATTCACCCAACCTGGTACGTTCCCAACTCCATCAAGGTCGATGACATCTTGCCGAGTCTGCGCCGAAACACCAGCCGCATCATGTCGCGCTATCATCTGCGCATGGATTGCGGCCGCCACGGTAGCGACCCGGCGCGCGTCGACTGGAACAGCGTCGATATCCGCGCCTGCGCCTTCAGCCAGCCGCCCGGCGAAAAAAGCGTGTTGGGCGACTTCAAGTTCAAGTTTCCAAACAAGCACGACGTCTACATGCACGACACCTTGACGCGCCGCTTGTTCAAGGCCTCGCCGCGCGCCTTCTCACACGGTTGCATCCGGGTGCAGAATCCACGCCGCATGGCAGCCGTTTTGCTCGATCACGACAAGAGCTTCGGCGCAGATCGGCTTGACGCGATTCTGGCCGGCCCAAAGCGCTTGCACAAAGAAGTGTTTAAGCAGCCGGTACCCGTGCACATCACCTATTTCACCGCATCCATGGACGAGACGGGCGCCATCGCCTTCTACCCCGACTATTACGGCCACGACAAAAGGCTGGCCAACGCGCTATATGGCAAAGGCAATCTCTTCCCCGTGGCCCAGGCGCCGGGCCGGCGTGCCCGCAAACTCCGCCCCAAAACGGTCGTACCGAAAAAGGAATGGTGGGAAGAGGCCATGCAGAATTGAGTTTGTTTCGCTCACGGCTATTCCGCGAGCCCAAAAAACGCAGCCAGAACAATGCTAGGCAGGATTTTTATCCGCCCCGTCCAACAAGTCCTCGACTTGCGGCAGAATCCGTTCGACGATGCGGGCGACGCCTTGGGCGGTCGGATGGAGCCCATCGGGCAAATTGAGATTGGGCGAACCGGCCACGCCCTCTAGAAAAAACGGATAGAGCGCCACCGCGTGCTTGTCCGCCAGCCGCTGATAGATGCCGTTGAACTGCTTGGTGTAATAGGCGCCCATATTACGCGGCGCCTCCATGCCGGCCAAGAGCACGGCGAGGCCCTTGCCCTTGAGCTGGGTGATGATGGCATCGAGCGCGGCGTAAGCCTGACCGGGATCCTGGCCGCGCAGCGCGTCGTTGGCGCCAAGCTCCACGATCACCGCATCGGCGTCCTTGGGCACGGCCCAGTCGATGCGCGCCAGTCCGGCGCTTGTCGTATCGCCCGAAACACCCGCATTGATCACCTTGACCTCTCGTCCGCGCGCTGCCAGCGCGCGCTGCAATTGACGGGGAAAGGCGTCCTTTGCCTCGAGGCCATAGCCGGCCGTCAGGCTGTCGCCGAAGGCGACGAGGACCGCAGGCTCGGCCGCGACCGCGCCGTGCACCAGCGCGAAACAATGGGCCAGCAGGCAGACGAACAGGCCGGCACACGCCAAAGGTCGGGTTACAATGGACATGGTCAGGCACCATATTTGCGCCAGATTGCAGGTCAATCTCATCACGCGATAAATCCTTCGTTTGCCTCGCCCCCGCAGCAGACCCATTGCCGTCAGGAGACGCCATCCCCGTGGCCCCCAAGTCCAGAAAACAAGCCAAGGCGCCAGCGCCTTCACTTCCGGCCGCCGTCCAGTTCGACAATGTGCGCCTGACATTGCCGAGCCGGGCCGGGCCGGTCGCTATTTTGCGCGGCGTCAGCTTAACGATCGATGAGGGCGAAGCGGTGGCGGTTGTGGGCCCGAGCGGCTCGGGCAAGACGACGCTGATGATGGTGGCGGCGGGGCTGGAGCGCGCCACCAGCGGACAGATCCAGGTGGCCGGCGAGGAGCTCGACGGCCTAAACGAGGACGCCTTGGCTCTGCTGCGCGCGCGAAACATCGGCATTGTCTTTCAGTCGTTTCATTTGGTGCCCTCCATGACGGCGCTCGAAAATGTCAGCCTGCCATTGGAGTTCCTGGGCGATTCAGCGCCTTTGGAGCGCGCCCGCCAAGCGTTGGACGATGTTGGCTTAAGCCACCGGGAAGATCATTTCCCGGCCCAGCTGTCGGGCGGCGAGCAGCAGCGCGTCGCGCTCGCCCGCGCCCTGGCGCCAGGCCCTAAAATTCTTATGGCCGACGAGCCGACCGGCAATCTCGACGGCCACACCGGCCAACAGGTGATGGACCTGATATTCGCGTTGCGAGAACGCACGGGCGCGACGCTGATGCTGATCACCCATGACGCGGCGCTGGCGGGCCGTTGTGGGCGCGTGCTGCAAATGCGTGACGGCAAGATCGAGCGCCCGGCCAGGGCTAAGCGCGCCAAGGTAGAGGCATGAGGGCGGCCGCCGGTCCACTTCGACGCCCAGCTATGCGTTTGCCGCTTGCGCTGCGGCTTGCGTTGCGCGAATTGCGCACGGGGCTTTCGGGGTTTTACGTTTTTGTCACCTGCATTGCGCTCGGCGTCGCGGCAATCGCCGGCGTAGGCTCGCTCGCCGGTGTCCTGCAGTCGAGCCTCGGACAACAGGGCCAACGCATTTTGGGCGGCGATTTTTCGGCCCGCCTCGTCCACCGTCAGGCGAACAAGCAGGAGCGCGCGTTTCTTAGCGACCAAGGCACGCTCGGCGAAGTCGCGACCTTGCGCGCCATGGCGCGCTCGGCTGATGGCCAATACACCAGCCTGATCGACGTCACCGCCGTCGATGGCGCCTATCCGCTTTATGGTCGCCTCACCCTTGCAGCGCCCCATGGCGCGACGTCGCGCCAGCAGGTCCAGCAACCAGGCGTTGCCGCGGTCGATGCCGGTCTTTTGACGCGCTTCGACATCAAGGTGGGCGATGGGGTGAAAATCGGCGACGCCACGGTCAAGATCGTCGCCACCATCGTCGATCAACCCGACCGCCTCTCGGGCCGGCCGGCGCTTGGCCCTCGCGTGCTGATGTCACTCGATACGCTCAAGTCGACCGGACTCATTCAGCCAGGCAGTCTCATCCGCTGGTGGTACAGGGTGCGGTTCGACGACCCCTTCGCCGGCGGTCTCGAGCGTCTCAAGTCGCTGCGCGAGACGATCGAGCAGCGGTTTGCCGCCTCGGGCTTTTCCTTGCGCGACCGCGCCGACCCCGCGCCCAACGTGGCGCGCGCCATCGAGCGGTTTTCACAGTTTCTGACCCTTGTCGGCATCACGACGCTGATGATCGGCGGCGTCGGCGTTGCCAACGCCATCGCCACCTATCTGGCCCGCAAGCGCGACGTGATCGCAATCTTCAAGTGCCTGGGCGCATCGAGCCGCACGATATTAGCCACTTATCTCATTCAGGTGCTCGTGTTGGCCGTGGTCGGGACAGCGATCGGCCTGCTACTTGGCTCGGCGATGCCGCCGCTCATCGCCTGGGCCTATGGCGACGTGCTGCCGCTCGAGCTCGCCCTTAGCGTTCAACCCGCCGCCCTTGCCATGGCGAGCCTCTATGGCTTGCTGACGGCGCTGCTGTTCGTTTTGTGGCCGCTGGGCCGCGCCCGCGACCAGCGCGCCGCCCGGCTGCTGCGCGAGACGGTAACCTCCGAGCGCGCCCGGCCTGCGCCCGAATTTATCGCCGCCGCCTTGCTTTGCGGTCTGGCCCTGGCGGCCATCGCCATTGCGTCGTCCTACGCCAAGCTTCTGGCGTTTTATGCCTGCCTGGCGCTGGCGTTTTGTTTCGTGGTCTATCTGGGGTTGGGCACCGCGTTGCAATGGGGCGCCAGGCGGATGTCGCCGCCGCGCCTTGTCGAGCTGGCGCTGGCGCGCGCGGGACTTGCCGCGCCGGGCGGACTGGCCCGTCCCGTGGCGCTGTCGCTCGGCACCGGCTTGAGCCTGCTCACCGCTGTCGCCCTGGTCAACGCCGCGCTGGTGAGCGAATTCAGAACGACGATCCCCAAGGAGGCGCCGAGCTATTACGTGCTCGACATCGACAAGACGCAGATCGGTCCCTTTCGCGAGCTGATCGCTGAAAAGAGTCCCGACACCAAGATCGTGACCGCGCCCATTTTGCGCGGCCGCATCGTCTCCCTGAAGGGCATTTCCACCGACAAGATCGACCCGCCCGAGAGCGTTCGCTGGGTGTTGAACGGCGACCGCGGTCTCACCTTCGCTACGACAAAGCCCGAAAATTCGGAGCTGGTGGCCGGCCAATGGTGGGACGAGGTTTATGCGGGCCCGCCGCTCGTTTCCTTCGCGGCAGAAATTGCAAAGAGTCTTGGACTGAGCGTTGGAGACCGCGTCACCGTCAATGTGTTGGGCCGCCGCGTCGAGGCGAAAGTCGCCAATTTGCGCACCGTCGATTGGGATTCGCTGGCGATCAATTTTGTCATGGTGTTTTCGCCCAACGCGCTTGAAAGCGCGCCCTATAAACTGCTCGCCACCCTTGCGCTGCCCCAAGGCATGGCGGTCTCCAAAGAAGAAGGCCTGATCCAAGCCGTCTCCGGCGCCTTCCCGAATTTGACCGCGATCCGCGTGCAGGACGCCATCGAGGCCCTGTTGGGCGTCGTCGCCCAGATCATGGTTGCCGTGCGCGCTGCCGGCGGACTGACCCTGTTGGTGGGCGCCGTCGTGCTGGCCGGCGCCCTTGCCACCGCGCATCGCCGGCGCATGCACGACGCCGTGATATTCAAGACGCTGGGCGCCACAAGGCGGCGCATCGTTCTGGCTCACATGGCCGAATATGCCATTCTCGCGTTCGTCGCCGGCGCAGCAGCGCTGGCCTTGGGCGGGCTTGCCGCCTATCTCATCGTCACAAAGGTGATGGACGCGCAATTCGCGTTCTCGGCGCTGGCGGCCGCCCAACCCATCGCGTTGGCCGTCGGGCTCGTTATGGCTTTTGGCGCCTTCGCCACCATGCGCGTGCTGGGCGCCAAGACCACCCAGCAATTGCGCGCCGAATAGAGAAAAAACGGCGAATTTTCAGTAAAACAACTGTTAAATATGACCAAAATATAATGAGGAAATCGCCATGCCATGCGGTTGCATAGACCGGGCGCAACCGCCATATTAGAGGTCAAACTTGAGTAATTTACTTGGAAACGTAACGGAAGAGGATCGCACGAATGGCGGACTTTGACAGAAACGGATTGGCGCGGCCGGGTTCGATGCCGCGCACGGGCGCAGCGATCGACGAAGGTCTGCGCGCCTATATGATCCGCGTATACAACTACATGGCGGCAGGCGTCGGCATCACCGGCGTGGTGGCCTATCTGACCTATTCGATGGCCGTCGTCCAAACGTCGGCCGGGCTCGAAATGACCGAATTCGGTACATTTCTGTTCACCAGCGCTTTTCGCTGGGTGGTGATGTTGGCGCCGCTTGGCATGGTGTTCTATTTGAGCGCGCGCATCGGCAATATGAGCCTTCCGGGAGCGCAAACGGCCTTCTGGGTCTTTGCCGGCCTTATGGGCCTCTCGTTGGCGTCAATCTTCATGGTCTACACCCAGGCCTCGATTTCGCGGGTCTTTTTCATCTCGGCCGCGTCCTTCGGTGCGCTCAGCCTTTACGGCTACACTACAAAGAAGGACATCAGTGGTTGGGGGTCATTCCTGTTTATGGGGCTGATCGGCATAATTCTGGCCATGATCGTCAACATCTTCCTCGCCTCCTCGGCGCTGCAGTTCGCCATATCGGTGATCGGCGTGCTGGTGTTTGCAGGGCTCACCGCCTACGACACCCAGCAGATCAAGGAGATGTATTATGTGGGTGATGACGGGACGACGGCCGGACGCAAGGCCATCATGGGGGCTCTGCGCCTCTATCTCGACTTCATCAACCTGTTCTTGATGCTGCTCTCTCTGTTTGGCAATCGCAATTAGCAACCAGCGCATCGGCAAACGACAAAGGGCCCCGGAAAATTCCGGGGCCCTTTTTATTTGAACATTGTGTTGGTCAGCGGCACGCGCCGCCTTCAGACCTCCACCAGTTTCAACCTTGGGTCGAGCACGCGCAGCACATTGGCGAGGTCGTGGCCGCGCTTGAGGATCAGCCCCGTTGCTGCGATCACGCTGTAGGCCCCCTGCTTGCGGGCCTGTTGCGGACGCTTCTCTATGCGGTAGAGCGGGACTTCGCTTGCTTTGCGGAAGATGGAGAAAACGGCGCGTTCGCGCAGGCTGTCGATGGCGTAGTCGCGCCACTCGCCGGCCGCAACCTTGCGGCCGTAAACGCCCATAATCTGATTGAGTTCATTACGGTTGAAAGCAGTGTCGGAATGCCTTTTGCGGCCCGGCGTGCGCGCCTGTCGGGATGACATGGTTCCCGTCAGACCTGATACCGGGCGCAACCCTATGGGTTCGCTGTCGCTCATGGCGCCTCCTGGCAGGCTGTTGTGCACCCATGATGACGCTCAACGGTCACAAATTCAAGCTTTGCGCGCGTTTCACACGATATGTAACAAATGGTAATATAATTCACAGTTATGCCCCAGTTCAGCCTCTGCCATGCCGCAAAGGCGGTTAAAATCCGTAGCGTTGCCTATGGCCCGGTTCGCAAAAGGCTTCGGATTTCTCAGCCCCCAGCCCCCCGGGGTCTTCTCAACGGACCGGGCCAACCTTATTGCCCCCACCTTTTAGTCCAGATTCTGCCCGACGGCGGCGCGCGCGCATTGATTTCAGCCCAAACTTTTTGCTTGGGTCAGATTGGGTGCTTGATTAAAACGCTCAAGCTACCGCAACCCAAACCAGCGCAGGCAAGGTGATGAGCAAGAACTCTCAGCCGAATACGGGCGAAACGTCGGACGCCGGCAAGCCGGACGGCGAATTCGTCTTCCAGGCAGAAATCGCGCGGCTACTGCACCTTATGGTGCATTCGGTCTATTCCGAGCGCGACGTTTTCCTGCGCGAGCTGATCTCGAATGCGGCGGATGCGTGCGACAAGCTGCGCTACAAGGCGATCACCAAGCCCGAACTCTTGGCCGACGACCCGGACCTGAGAATCACCATCCGCGCCGATAAAAAAGCCGGAACGCTTTCGATCGCCGATAATGGCATCGGCATGGGCCGTGCCGAATTAATCGACAATTTGGGCACCATCGCGCGCTCGGGCACACGGGCTTTTCTCGATCGCATGTCCAAGGGCGGCGACGACGTCAATCTGATCGGTCAGTTCGGCGTCGGCTTCTATTCGGCATTCATGGCAGCCGACCGCACTGAGGTGCTGAGCCGCAAGGCGGGCTCAAAGTCGGTTCACCTTTGGTCGTCGGATGCCAGCAGCTTCAGCGTAGAGGCGGCCCCGAAGGCGCTGGCCAAAACGCTCGCCCGAGGCACGCTTGTCACGCTTCATCTGAAGGACGACGCAAAGGAGTTTCTCGAAACCGGCGATCTCGAGCGCATCGTGCGGGCTTACTCGGACCACATCTCGTTCCCGATCAATTTGGTGATCGAGGGAGAGAGCGGTGAGGAGGTGCGCCAGCTCAACGCGGCGAGCGCGATGTGGATGCGCCCCAAACAGGACCTGGACGAGGACCGCTATCGCGAGTTCTACCGTCACGTCGCGGGCCTCTTCGACGAGCCTGCCATCACCATCCACTACCGCGCCGAGGGACGCCACGAATACACCGTGCTGCTGTTTGTGCCCTCGATGCGGCCATTCGACCTGTTTGACCCCAGCCGAAAGGGCCGCCTCAAGCTTTACGTCAAGCGCGTCTTCATCAGCGACGACGCGGACATTCTGCCGGCCTATCTGCGCTTTGTCCGCGGCGTCATCGACTCCGAAGACATGCCGCTCAACATCTCGCGCGAAATGCTGCAGAACAATCCCATCGTGGCGGCCATAGCGCGCGCCGTGACCAGCCGGGTGCTCGGCGACATCGCCAAATTCGCCAAGAAGGAACCCGCCAAATTCGAACAGTTCTGGGAGGCCTTCGGCACGGTCATCAAAGAGGGGCTGTATGAGGACCCCGAACGCCGCGATCAGATTTTCGCGATCGCCCGCTTCCATTCGAGCGCCGGCCAAGACTTGCGCACGCTCAGCCAATACACCAAGGCGATGCGGCCAAACCAGACCGAGATTTTCTATCTTGTCGGCGACACGCTGGAGCAGCTGCGCGCCAGCCCGCAGCTCGAGGGTTACCGGGCCAGGGGTATCGAAGTCCTGCTGCTGGCCGATCCGGTCGACAATTTCTGGGTGACGACGGCGCTGGGCTTCGACGGCAAACCCTTTCGATCGATCAGCCAAGGCGAAGTCGATCTCTCGGCAATTGATGCGCTGGAGACCAAAGACGATGACGCCGACAAAGACGCCGCCTCGCATGCCGTCTTGGGCCGCATCAAGGATGCGCTCGGTGAGGCGGTCGAGGACGTGAAAGCGTCAAAACGGCTGGTCGATAGCCCGGCCTGTCTGGTCGCGCCCCATGGCGGTCCCGACCGCGGCATGGACAAGGTGTTGGAGCTGCAGTCGGGAATGGCGGGCAGCCTGCCCATTTTGGAGGTCAATCTCTCCCATCCCCTGGTCAAGGCGCTCGACGGCAAGGTGGCAGGCGCCGATACGTCGGTTTTTGAGGATTTGGCGTGGCTGCTGCTCGACGAGGCGCGCATTCTGGAGGGCCGTCAACCGGCCGACCCGGCCAAATTTTCAGCCCGCCTCAATCGCTTGGTGCTGGTAGGCCTGGCCTGAGGACTGCGCGGGTCTCACCAGTTTTTCATCGCGACCGCCGCGATAATCGGACCCGTATCGTCCATCTGCAGCAGAACCGTGCAACCGTCGGCGCCGTAGCGTATCAAATCGCGTTTCGGGAGCTTGAGGGTCATCTTCTCCCCCGACCACCTGCCGATGGGCGAAAGATCGCGCACCACATTGTGATAGGTCACGACCGAGCCGGCGTTCTCACCGCGCGTGATGGCGACGGGAACCGCCTTCTTGACCAGCGCCAACCAGATCGTGCCCGAGGGTTTGCGCGTCCCCGCGGCAGACGCGCCGGCATCGATAATGAGCGTATCGCCTTCGGCCCAGATTTTGAGTCCGACGTCGCGGGCCAAGCGGGCGTCCCGTGTTTTTGCGATCGCGCCATCGATCGCCGATTTGTCGCTGCCCACAACGTGGGCAGTACCGTTCACCACCATTTGCGGCGTATAGACCTGCCCGTCTTGCCGTGATTTGGCGTAGGCGCGCTGCCGGTTGCTGAACTGCGGGCTGGCCAGGGTGTCTTTCCAGCCGAGATAGTCCCAATAGTCGACCGGGAAAGAGAGGGCTATCACCTCATCGCCATGCACCAGAGAACCCAGAATGGAATCGGCCGGCGGGCACGAGTTGCAGCCCTGACTGGTGAAGAGTTCGAGCACTGGCTTCGAGGCAACCGTCTCACCAGCGGCCTTGACGCCCGTATGCCCCAAGCCGAGCAACAAGGTGCTAAACAGCAAAGCAAGACAACGTGCTGCCAGTTTGTGATCGACTTGCGCCATCGCGTTCCTCAAAAAGGATCATGATATCGAGGGCGCGTCTCAGCCACCATGCGAGACGTCGCCGCACTGCAACGAACGCAGTATCGAGGCGGACCGGATCAAATGCCAGTCACGAAGGGGTGAGAAAAGACGGGGCCTAGGCGGCCTTGGCCAGATTTCTCAACACATACTGCAGAATTCCGCCATTGGCGAAATAAGCCAGCTCATCTTCGGTATCGATGCGGACCAGCAGCTTCGTCGATTTCGTCGATCCATCGGCAAACGTGATTTCGGCATCGAGCGTGCCGCGCGGCTTAATGTCTCCAAGGCCAGCGATCGAGACGGTTTCGGCGCCAGTGATCCCCAGGCTTTGCCAGCTCGTCTCGGCGTCGAATTGCAGCGGCAGCACGCCCATGCCAATCAGGTTGGAGCGATGAATGCGCTCGAAGGACTGCACGATGACGGCGCGCACCCCGAGCAGAGTGGTGCCCTTGGCGGCCCAATCGCGGCTCGAGCCCGTTCCGTATTCGGCGCCGGCGAAAACCACCAGCGGCACGCCCTCTGCCTGGTAGGCTATGGCGGCGTCATAGATCGGCATTTGTTCGCCAGAGGGTTGATGTACGGTCACGCCGCCTTCGGTTCCCGGCGCCATTTGGTTCTTGATGCGAATGTTGGCGAACGTGCCGCGCATCATCACTTCGTGGTTGCCCCGCCGCGAGCCGTAGGAATTGAACTCGGCCGGGCTCACGCCGTGGGCCGCGAGATACTCGCCGGCCGGCCCGTCGCGCTTGATGGCGCCGGCGGGTGAAATGTGGTCGGTGGTGATCGAATCGAGGAACAAGCCAAGAATGCGGGCGTTCGCGATATCGGTCACCGGCGCCGGCTCGGTCGACATGTTTTCGAAATAGGGCGGGTTGCGCACATAGGTCGAGGACTCCTCCCAGCCGTAGGTCACAGCACCTCCACCGCCAATGTCGCGCCAGCGTTCATCCCCCTTGAAGACGTCGCCATAACGCTCGGCGAACATGTCCGAGGTGACCGAGCTACGGATCAGCGCGGAAATTTCTTTCGTCGTCGGCCAGATGTCTTTGAGATAGACCGGTGCGCCGTCGCTCCCCTCGCCAAGCGGTTCGGTTGTCAGATCGATCGCCATCGAGCCGGCCAGCGCATAGGCGACGACCAGCGGCGGCGAAGCCAGATAGTTGGCCTTGATGTCGGGGTTGATGCGGCCCTCGAAATTTCGATTGCCCGAGAGCACCGAGCAGGCGACCAGATCGCTCGCGTGAATCGCTTGCGAGATCGGTTCGGGCAACGGTCCCGAATTTCCGATGCAGGTGGTGCAGCCATAGCCCACCAAATCAAAGCTCAGCGCATCGAGTTCGCTTTGCAAGCCCGCGCTCTCCAAATAGTAGGTGACAACCTGGCTTCCCGGCGCGAAGGATGTCTTGACCCACGGCTTGACGCTGAGGCCCCGGGCGCGCGCGTTGCGCGCCAGCAGACCCGCCCCGATCATCACGCTCGGGTTCGACGTGTTGGTGCACGACGTGATCGCCGCGATCACCACGTCGCCATGGCCGAGACTGTGATTGCTGCCTTCGACGTCCACGCGCTTGTCGGCATCGTCTTTTTTGCCGAATTCGCCGGCAAGCGACGTCGCGAATGATTGCGCCGCCGTTTTCAGCAGAATCCTATCTTGCGGGCGCTTGGGCCCGGCCAGACTCGGTTCGACGGCGCTGAGATCAAGCGACAGCGTGTCGCTGAAAACCGGGTCCGGCGTCGTGGCGTCGCGCCACATGCCCTGTGCCTTGGCATAGGCCTCGACCAGCGCCACGCGCGATCCATCGCGCCCGGTCGCCGTGAGATAGGTCAGCGTGTCGGCATCGACGGGGAAGAAGCCGCAGGTTGCGCCGTATTCGGGCGCCATGTTTGCAATCGTCGCCTGGTCCTCGAGCGAGAGATGATCGAGGCCCGGCCCATAGAACTCGACGAATTTGCCGACCACGCCGCGTTCGCGCAGCATTTGCGTCACCATCAGAACCAGGTCGGTTGCCGTGACGCCTTCGTTGAGTTCGCCCGCGATCTGGAAGCCGATCACCTCGGGGATCACCATCGAGATCGGCTGGCCGAGCATGGCGGCCTCCGCCTCGATGCCGCCCACCCCCCAGCCAAGAACCGAAAGCCCGTTCACCATGGTGGTATGGCTGTCGGTTCCCACCAGCGTATCGGGGAAGGCGAAAACCTCACTCTCGCCATTGACGCTGACATCCTTGGTCCACACGGTCTGCGCCAAATACTCCAGGTTCACCTGGTGGCAGATGCCGGTGCCGGGCGGAACGACGCGAAAATTATCGAAAGCCTCGGCGCCCCATTTGAGGAACGCGTAGCGCTCGCCGTTGCGCTCGTATTCCCGATCGACATTGAGCTGGAACGAATCCGAGTGGCCGAAAAAATCGACCATCACCGAATGGTCGATCACCAGATCGACCGGTACCAGCGGGTTGATCGCCTTGGGCTTGCCGCCCATGGCCCCCATCGCATCGCGCATGGCGGCCAGATCCACCACCGCGGGAACGCCCGTGAAATCCTGCATCAGAACCCGCACCGGCCGGTAAGCGATCTCGTGGGCTGAGCGTTTTTCGCCGAGCCAGGCGGCCACGGCGCGGATGTCGTCAGCCGTAACCGAGCGTCCGTCCTCGTGCCGCAGCAGGTTTTCAAGCAACACCTTCAGCGAGTACGGCAAGGACATGATGCCGGAAAGCCCGTTTCGCTCGGCCACAGGCAGACTGAAATAGTGGAACGTCTGACCATCGATCTCCAGGGTTTGCCGGCAGTCGAAGCTGTCGAGCGAGGGCGTGGATAGCACTGTCACAAACGTCTCCTTCAAAGCAGTGACGCGCCCGCAAGGGGCTCGAATTTAGAACGCCGGGTTTGAGCGAGAGCCATGCGGGTGCCTGGCCTGATGATGTCGTTTACGATAACGCGGTTGCGCCGACCCGGCCCGGTGCGGTTTTCTCTCTGGCGTAGACCCTCTATATAAACTTCCCACCGCCCGGCGAATAGCCCGGGCTTTGCTTTGAGCCCATCTATGAAGCTCGTTCTGGACAATGTGGCATGTGAGCGCGGCGGCCGGCGCCTGTTTTCGTCGATCTCGCGCCAAATCAGTGCGGGCCAGGGTCTGTTGGTCAAGGGACCCAACGGCAGCGGCAAATCCACGCTGCTGAAAACCATTGCCGGTCTGCTGCACGCAGCAACTGGGACCATTGTCCTGGACGGCGGGATGGCGAACGCAACGCTGAGCGAGCAGTGCCATCTGGTCGGCCACCAGCCGGGCGTCAAGAGCGCCCTCACCGTGGCCGAGAACCACGCTTTTTGGCGGGAGTTTTTGGGTGGAGGCGGTGACCCGGACGGCTTGGCGCGGCTCGGCCTCGCCAATCTGGCAGAGTTGCCCGCCGGCGTGCTCTCGGCCGGCCAGCGCCGCCGGCTGGCGCTTGCCCGCCTGCTGGCCGCGCCCCGGACAGTCTGGTTGTTGGACGAACCCGCCGAATCCCTCGACCGCGCCTCCAACGCTCTGCTCGCCAGGCTGATCGACGAGCGGCTTGCTTCTGGTGGCATCGTCGTTGCCGTCAGCCATACGGCGCTTGGCGGCCGGTTCACCCGCTCATTGATGCTGGGCGGCACGGCGGCTGGGCGCGCGAAAGCGGGGGGCCGGTGAGCGCGTTTGTCCAACTCATGCGCCGTGATCTGCGTTTGGCGCTGCGGGAAGGCGGTACGACCGGAACCGCGCTCGGATTCTTTTTGGTTGTCGTAGCGATCCTGCCCCTCGGTCTGGGTCCCGAACTCAAGCTTCTGGCGCGCCTGGCGCCGGGCCTGTTGTGGATTGCGCTGCTGTTGAGCGCGTTGCTGTCATTGGATCGCCTGTTCCACAACGACGCGGACGACGGCTCGCTGGAGACCCTGGCCATGGGACCCCTGCCGCTCGAGGCGGTGGCCGCCGCGAAGGCGCTGGCTCATTGGCTCACCACCTGCCTGCCGCTGGTGCTGGCGGCGCCGCTGATGGCGGTGCTGCTCAATCTGCCCATCGAGGCGTTCGGCGCACTGGTTCTCACCATGGCGGTCGGTTCGCCCGCCCTGAGTTTTATGGGCGCAATCGGCGCCAGCCTGACGCTCGGCCTGCGCCGTGGCGGCCCGTTGCTGGCTTTACTGGTGCTGCCGCTCTATATGCCCGTGCTCATATTCGGCGTAACCGCCCTTACCATCGCCATGGAGGGCGGCGATTTGATCTCGCCGCCGTTTCTGATTTTGCTCGCATTGTCGCTCGCCGCCGGAGTGCTGGCACCGGTTGCCGCCGCCGCGGCGCTGCGGGCAAATTTCACATAAGCCATCGGATGGACGCACGCGCCATGGCGGCCGAAAATTGCGTTTGCGGCGCAAAGTGACTAGATCAAGGAAATCATGATGCGCCTGGCAAACCCAACAGAATTCATGGCCCTGGCGGACGCCATATTGCCGTGGCTTATCGCACTGACCGCCGCCCTCTTTGCCGTGGGCGTCTATCTCGCATTTTTCGTGGCGCCCGCCGATTACCAGCAGGGCGAGACGGTGCGCATCATGTTCATTCACGTTCCCTTCGCTTGGCTCGCCATGATGGGCTACTCGCTGATCGCGCTCTCGAGTATCGGTTCGCTGATCTGGCGCCATCCATTGGCCGACGTCGCCGCCAAGGCCGCCTTGCCGATCGGCGCGAGCTTCACGCTGCTGGCGCTCATCACCGGCGCCTTGTGGGGCAAGCCAATGTGGGGCGCTTATTGGGTCTGGGACGCCCGTCTCACGTCTGTGCTGATCCTCTTCTTGCTTTATATCGGGCTGATAGGTCTCTGGCAGGCGATCGAAGATCCGTCGCGCGCCGGCCGGGCGGCCGCGATCTTGGCGATCGTCGGCTTCGTCAACGTGCCCATCATCAAATTCTCGGTCGACTGGTGGAACACGCTGCATCAAGGTGCGAGCGTGATCCGGCTCGATGGACCAAGCATTCACCCCTCGATCTTGATCCCGTTGCTCGTGATGACGGCCGCCTTCACGTTGCTCTATTTCGTCTTGCAATTGATCGCGATGAAGACCGAGATCTTGCGCCGACGGGTCGCCGCCCTCCAGGCCGCGCGTGCCAGTGGTGCGCAAGCCTCCCCTGTAGCTGCTGGATGAGCGCGATGTTGGACCTTGGCCCGCACGCAGCCTTCATTCTGTGGGCTTATGGCATCGCCGCGGTCATGCTGATTGCGTTGATCGGTTGGATTGTCGCCGACCACCGGCGCCAGCTGCGGCGCTTGAGCCAACTCGAAGCCGCCGGCGTCACCCGCCGCTCGAGCAAAAAGCGCGCTCCCGCCGCGGTGAAACAAGCATGAGCCGCCCCGCTGCCAAGGCAAGCCCGGCCAAGCCGATCCGGTCGCGCGGCCTGATTGCACCATTTCTGATATTCGCCGCTTTGACGGGATTGTTTTTGATCGCGCTGTTTTCTGGCGATCCAAGCAAATTGCCCTCCGCCCTGCTCGGTAAACCTGTCCCCAGCTTCACCTTGCCGCCGATCGAGGGTCTGCGGCGCGGCGCAAATCCGGTTCCGGGCTTTGGCGCAACCGACTTGGCCCAGGGCCGGGTCAGCCTGATCAATGTCTGGGCGTCGTGGTGTGCGCCCTGCCACCAGGAACACCCGTTTCTGACCGCGCTCGGCGCACGCGGCGGCTTCGATCTCTATGGTCTCAGCTACAAGGACGAGGCAATCGCCGCCCGCCGGTTTCTGGGCCGCTACGGCAACCCGTTCATCGCGGTGGGCCAGGACCGCACCGGACGCGTCGCGATAGACTGGGGCGTCTATGGCGTACCGGAGACGTTCATTGTCGATGGCGCTGGCACCATCGTCTACAAGCATGTCGGACCCATCGACGATGAGGTGATCGCGCAGCGCCTGCTGCCGGCCATTGCCCGGGCTGCCGAAAGGACCGAACCTGCAAGCCAGGGCGACTGAAAGCTTTCGTTAACCCTTTGAGCCGCACTCTCGCCCGAACACCAGCAGCGCTATTTGTACCGTTATCGTCGCGCACCAACGCATCGGACGGAATTGACAATGGCGCCTCTTCGCCCACCGCTTGCTCCCCAAGCCATGCTTGCATACGGCAATGCCCAGGGTATTGCGCGGTCGCTCAGCCAACCGCCGGCACAGGCCTTTGACGCGCGCGCCCAGAAGCCGAACCAATCCGCGCAGCCGGCTGACGGGACCAAGTCTGCCGCGGGCACGCAGCGACCGGCGGATGGGCCGACGCCGTTCAGCTTGAAGACGTTATCGACATTTGCCGGTCTTCTTATTGGCGAGCAGGCAGCGGCCAGTTCTGTCCAGGCGCACGAAAGCCCGCCTGACCTAGCCGTCTCCTCCGAGCCGACCATCGAAGTCAGACGCCCGAGGGCGCCCGGCAGCACGCTCGATCTCAAGATTTAGATTAACGCAGAGGGTGCTTCAGCTGGCATTGCGATGGTTCGCCAGCGCCGCCAATGCCGCCATGACATTATCTCGTTCGTTGGCTGACAGGGCTGCAAGGACGGCCTCATCGGCCGCCGCCGCGATCGGTTTTGCCCGCGCCACCGCCTGTTGGCCCTCCTCGGTCAGCCGCACCGCATAGGCGCGCGCATCGCGCTTTGTGCGCCGTCGCCGCAGCAACCCCTTTTTCAGCAGACGGGCAATGACGTCGGCGAGTGTTGAGCGGTCGATACCGGTGAGCTCGACCAGCTCGGTCTGGCTCGCGCCCTCGTGCTGGGCTGCGGTGATCAATACGGCGTATTGGCGGGGCGTCAGGCCACTGGCCCGCATTTGCGCGCCGAAGATGTCGCTTGCACGCTGGCCGGCCCGATGCAGCAGGTGCACAACCGATTGGTCAAGCTCGTCATCGCCCTTATGGCGCTGTTCCACCATTGCTGCTGTATCCATTGGTGCTGGCCTGGGTCTCCTTGTGCCCGGCCGCGGTCGCAACGGCTTGGGGGACGAGACTCAACGGTCTGTCGGCCAACCCAACAGGGTCCAGTCACGAATGATTACATGTTCGTGATCGGACGATCGGACAGCTGTCTAAGGCGGTCGGCAGGTTTGGTTTTGCGCGCATCGGCGCTGCCGCGGACCCCGTTCGTCAGTCGCCCGATGCGCTGTGGCGCCGCAACAGACCAACCTGCATCGCGGCAAACAGCAGCGTGAGCGGCAACAGCCCGAATACCTTGAAGCTGACCCAGGTGTCGGTCGAAAAATTGCGCCAGATGATCTCGTTCAGGATCGCGAGTCCGATGAAGAAGGAGACCCAGCGATAGGTGAGTATCACCCAACCCTCGTCGGTTAGCGAGAACACCTCGCCCATCACGGTCTCGAGGAAGATCCGCTTCAAGGCGAGCCCGGCCATCAGCAGCCCGGCGAACAGCAGATAGACCACCGTGGGTTTCATCTTGATGAAGGTTTCGTCTTGCAGATAGAGCGTCAGGCCGCCGAACACGAGAACGAAGGCCGCGGTAACGATCGGCATGGCTGCGAGTTCGCCGAAAATCACGCGCGTGGCGATGAGGGCTACCGTGATCGTCACCATGAAGACCGCCGTGGCTGCAAAAATGCCGTAAAAGGCGTTGACTGCGAAAAAGACGATCAACGGCCCGATGTCGAGCAGCATCTTGATCAAGGACGGGTTCGTCGCCGTGCGTTGCCGCGAGTGATGCATGATGCCTAAGCCTCGACCTGTTCGTGTGCGCCAGCAATGATGGCGGCAAAATCATAGGCGTCGAAGGCCTGCAAATCTTCTGAACTTTCGCCCACTCCGATGGCGTGGACGGGCAAGCCGAACTTTTCGGCGATGGCGACCAGAATGCCGCCGCGCGCCGTGCCGTCCAGCTTTGTCATGATGATGCCGGTGACGCCGGCGATGTCCCGAAATGCCTGGGCCTGACTAATCGCGTTCTGTCCCGTGGTCGCGTCCAACACCAGGATGACTGAGTGCGGCGCCGATTCATCCAGCTTTTTTAGGACCCGCACGATCTTGGCGAGTTCGGCCATAAGGTCGGCCTTGTTCTGCAGCCGCCCGGCCGTATCGATCATCAGCACGTCCGCCGCCGCGTCTTGGGCCTGCTTGAGCGCATCGAAGGCAAGCCCCGCCGCATCCGCCCCAACCTGTCCCGAGACGACGGGCGCGCCGGCCCGCTCGCCCCAAATCTTGAGCTGGTCGATGGCAGCCGCGCGGAACGTGTCGCCGGCCGCCAGTACGGTTTTTTTGCCTTCGCCCGCATAGCGGTGCGCCAGCTTGCCGATTGTCGTGGTCTTGCCGGTGCCGTTGACGCCGACCATCAGAATAACGTGGGGCCTGTTGGCTGCGTCAATTACGAGTGGTTGCGCCGTGGGTTCGAGCACCTTGGCGACCTCGTTGCCGAGCACGGCGCGCACTTCCTCCGGCGCAATTTCTTGATCGTAGCGCCCGCGCGCCACCTCCTCGGTGATGCGGATCGCCATATCGACGCCGAGATCGGCCTGAATCAATGCGTCCTCGAGCTCTTGCAGCATTTCGCTGTCGAGCTTGCGCTTGGTGAAAATCGCCGTGATGTTTTCGGTAAGCGCGCTCGAGGTTTTGGAAAGCCCGTCGCGAAGCCGCGAGAACCAGCCCTTTTTCTTGGGCGCCTCTTCGGCAATTTCGGCGCCCGGGCCCGGCGAGGTCTCTGGCGCAGGCGCAGCCTCGGGCTCAGGGAACGCGATAACCTCGGCGCTTGGTTTTGGTTCGGGCTCGCGCGGCTTTGGCGCTGCCTTGGCGGCCGGCTGCTTTTTGCGCGGCGCGGCAGCCCGGGTCTTGGCCGCTGCCTGTTTTTTGCTGGCCGCAGGTTTTGCGGACTTCGCCGCTGCCTTCGGCTTGGCGGCGGCTTTGGCTTTGGGTGCAGCTTTGGTTTTGGCCTTCGGTTTCGCCGTCGGTTTTTTGGCAGCCGGCTTGGCCTTGGGTTTCTTTTTGGGCTTTTCTTCGGGCTCTTCGGAGCCCACCAGCGTGCTGAACAGGCGCCGGAAAAAGCCGAGTTTCTTCTCCTCGCTCATTGCAGGGCCTCTCCTTCGAGCACCCGGCCGTCATGTCCGGTCAGCCGGGCCGCGACGATCGCCCCACTGGGCGCCGCCTTGGCGACGCGCACCTGGAGGAATTGCGGCGTGCGGCCGCTGTGTTCGGATTCCATCAAGATTGCCGAATCACGGCCAAGCTGGGAATCCAGCAGTTGGCCTAGCGCGCGCGCACCCTTCCGGCGCAGCCGGCCGGCCCTCGCCTTGACCGTTTCGCCCTTGACCTGCGGCATGCGGGCGGCCGGTGTCCCAGGCCGCGCCGAGAAGGGAAAGACGTGCAGGAAGCTCAAGTCGCAATCGTCCACCAACGAGAGCGTCGAGGCGAACATCTCCTCAGTCTCGGTCGGGAAGCCGGCTATCAGATCGGCGCCGAAGACCACGTCCGGGCGCAGATCCCTGACCCGCCGGCAAAAGGCAATCGCGTCGGCCCGCATGTGCCGCCGCTTCATGCGCTTGAGCGTCATATCGTCGCCCGCCTGCAACGAGAGATGGAAGTGGGGCATCAGGCGGTCTTGCGAGCCGATCGCATCGAACAAATCGTCGTCGGCCTCGATTGAATCGATCGAGGAAAGCCGCAGCCGCTCAAGCCCCGGAACGCCCTTGAGGATCGCCTTGACCAGGGCGCCGAGCCGCGGCCCGCCGGCAAGATCTGCGCCATAGGCCGTGATATCTACGCCCGTCAGCACGACCTCGCGATAGCCGGCCTCGACCAGTGAGGTCGTTTGCGCCACGACCGTATCGACGGGCACCGAGCGCGATGGTCCGCGGCCAAATGGAATGATGCAAAAGGTGCAACGGTGGTCGCAGCCGTTTTGAATCTGCAAATAGGCCCGCGCCCGCGTGCCGAAGCCGGCGATGAGATGGTGCGCCGTTTCGCGCACCGATTGAATGTCGACCACCTGGACGCGCGCGGCGTCACCCGCCGCAAGTCCCGCGTAGGTCGCAGCCTGGAGCTTTTCGCTATTGCCGATGACGTGGTCGACTTCGGGCATGGCCGCGAATTGGGATGCCGCCACCTGAGCCCCGCAACCCGTAACGACGATGCGCGCTTGGGGGTGCTCGCGCCGCGCCCGGCGGATCGCCTGGCGGGCTTGACGCATGGCCTCGTTCGTCACCGCGCAGGTGTTGACCAACAGGGCGCCGGCCACGCCTTCGCGCGCCATCAACTCGCTCATAGCCTGGGATTCATAGGCGTTCAGCCGGCAGCCGAAGGTGATGACGTCGTTGGACGCTATGGACTGCTCGTCCCGGGTTCGCGAGTTCTGTGTATCGCCGTCGTGTGTGGCCATGGGCATCATCTAAGCCTTCACGGCCCCCAAGACAATCGGCTGGGCGCCATTCAGCTCTGGTTGCGCTCGAAGCTGAGCGTTGCCGGATCGAGCAGGCCCGTATACTCGAGCGCGAATGGGCCGGTCATCAGCACGTGATCGTCGCCCTCGCGCCAGTTGATCGTCAGCTCGCCGCCCGGCAGATGGACGGCCGAATTGCGGCCCGTCAGACCCTTGCGCGCCGCAGCGACAGCCGCCGCGCATGCAGCAGTGCCGCAGGCGCGCGTCAGACCGGCACCCCGCTCCCAGACGCGCAGCTTGAGCGTATCGGGTCCCGTCACTTGGGCCAGCGTGATGTTGGCGCGCTCTGGAAACAACGGATGATGTTCCAGGATAGGGCCAATCCGCGCCAGGTCATGGACGTCCGTATCGTCCACCCAGAAGATGCAATGGGGATTGCCCATATTGACGACGCTCGGGGTGTGCAGCACCGGGTCGTCGATCGGCCCGACCTGGAGTTCGACGGCGCGCGTGTCGTGAAATTCTTCCGCCAAGGGGATTTCATCCCAATTAAAGCGCGGCGCGCCCATGTCGATGGTCACCGTTCCATCGGAATTGAGTTGGCCGCCCAGCACCGCAGCCTGCGTCTCGATGGTGATCTGAGAGCGGTTGAGCTCGGCGGCTATCAGGGCCGCCACGCAGCGCGCCGCGTTGCCGCACGCCTCGACCTCGCCGCCGTCGGCGTTCCAGATGCGCATAAAGACGTCTGCCTCGCAGCTGGTCTCCAGCGCGATCACCTGATCGCAGCCGATCTCACCATCGCGCGAGGCAAGCCGCATGATGTGATCGGCCGTCAACGAAAGGGCGCGGTCGCGCGCGTCCAGCACGGCGAAGTCGTTGCCAAGGCCGTTCATCTTGAACAAACGTATTCTGGTGTCGGCGCTCATGGCTTGCTCGATAACGCTCATCGGGTGCCTTATAGGGCCTATCGGGCCAATCCGTAACCCGGCTGTCAACCCGAAGGAAGCAAGCAATGGGCCAGGCTCCAAGCCACGATCACGATGCCCCCGATCCCTCCCCCTGGGTGGTGCGCTTTTTGGCCGGTGTGGCACCCGGCGCCCGGCTGCTGGACCTGGCCTGCGGGCGGGGCCGCCATCTGCGCTACGGGCTGGAATTGGGCCACAACGTTACGGGCCTCGACCGCGACGTAACGAAACTCGATGATTTGGCCGGCCGCGACCAAGTGCGGCTGATCGAGGCCGACCTGGAGACCGGCGCGCCCTTCCCGCTGGCGGGCGAGACATTCGACGCGGTGATCGTCGTGAACTATCTCTGGCGCCCGATTCTGGCCGATATCGCGGCCTGCGTCGCGCCGGACGGCATCCTGATTTACGAAACCTACGCGCAAGGCAATGAGCGTTTCGGCAAGCCGAGCAATCCCGATTTCCTGCTCAAGACCAACGAACTGGTCGAGGCGTTCGCGCCCAGCCTCGTCATCGTCGCTTTCGAGCATGGCCAGGCCGAACGCCCCTACCCCAGGGTCATCCAGCGGATTGCCGCCTGCGGGGCGGAGCATCCCTGGGCGGGCGCCGCACCGCTGGAACTCTCGTCTAAGACGTGAGGCTCGATCCAACACGTCTGCTTATGACCCAAAGCGGCACTGCCTGTTGCAGAATTGCGACAGAACACACGCAAATTTTGGCCAAAATCGGCAATATTTTTGACCCGCCATGACTATGCGGCGTCTAACTATCACAAGCAAAAATCCTATCGCGACACGACGCGCCCGATAGCAACAGGGCTGCGTTCAACGCCGCGAAGGGATGCGGGCAGCGGCGCTGATATAAGGTGCGCCGCATTGGGGGGGATAAAATGATTTCCGAAATTTCGCCGTCGCTGCGCTCGGCGGACTGATCGCAAGCCTTTCACTTGTTCCAAGTGCCCAGGCCACAGGCGACGTCTGGGTCGAGGGTTCGTACGAGATGCTGAACCTTCCCGACGCCCAATACACCAGCACCTCTAAAGCAGAGAGTAAGGGTAGCTATGAATACCAGGAAACCCTCGCCAACGACGAGGGCGATTTCGACGGCTTCCGCTTCGATGCGGGAATCGCCAATATACCCGTGATGGACGGTTTGACGGCGGGCGTGCGCGGCTTCTACGCCACCCACCAAAGCAGCGACGCACCCATTATATGCGGCAGTGGCGGGTTGACAGCCGGAAGCGGACAATGCTTTCCGCTTCCCCTGTCGATCCCGATCCCAATACCCGCAGCTACCCGAATTTTGCAGTTGGTGGAATACAGGCTTTCAGGACGGAGCGCGACGTCGACCATTGGGGCCTGGCGCTCGATCTTTCACCCCAAAGCACGACGGGACTACGAGCCGGCCCCGCCTTCCGCCGCATCGATCAGGACATCATGATCACCGGCAACGAAGTGAGCAATCCGGCCACCGGCGGCGCGCCGGATCCCTATCAGTTCACCTATCACGAGGATCTCGAAACCAATTATTGGGGCGGCTTTGTCGGCGCCAATGGCGCGATCGATCTGGGCGGCGGCTGGTCGCTGCAAGGCGACGCCGAAGCGGGTCTCTATTGGGCCAACACCGACTATCTCGGCAAGTACGCAGTGACGAATTCGACAGCCACAGGCAATCCGAACATTTCCCAACAGCTCTTTCTGGATAGCGACGAATTGGCTTTTATCGGCGTCTTTAAGGGAACGGTGGAGAAGGATTTCGGTCTCTTTAGGCTCGGCGCCTTCGGGCGCGTCGAATACATCTCCTCCGCCCCCGAGGTCGCTTATAACGATGTCGAACGTATGGGTACGACTTTCGAAGCTATCGGCGGTCCCCATGACGGCACCACAGTCGGCGACCGCTACGCCTATTCGGTCTCCACCGGCGCGCGCCTCACCGTGCCGCTGGGCAGAGGCCAGTAAGCAAACGTTTTTTCAAGCGCTGATGTCCGCTTCTGGCTATCAGCGGACGTTCGATCGCTGGCCGGATGAAGTCTGCTGTCGGGGGTGAAGCGGACCTGTCGTCAATGCGACGGTTTGGTCGGCTTCTGGCCCAAAGCGGATGCTTGTGTTGCATCAATACGACAGCCGAGAAGCAAATACGGCCCGACATCGAACTTCCGTTGAATTTGGCCAGAAATCTGCCGTTTACTGACAATAGGGGAAAGTGCCATTCGTAACGGCACACAAAATGACGCTGGCCAAACCGTGCGTCGCATAGAGGATTAAAAGTGGCTTTCCGGAAACTCGCTGCTGCCGCGCTCGGCGGATTGCTCGCCAGCTTTCCGCTCGTGCCAACCGCGCAAGCCACAGGCGATGTCTGGCTCGAGGGATCCTATGAACACCTGAACCTCCCCAATGTCCAATTCGTCAATGAATTTTTCTTCAATGGCGGCGGTGACGGCGTTGCGCGCCAAGAATTCGTCAATGACGACGGCGATTTTAATGGCTTCCGCATTGATGGTGGCATCGACAACATCGCCATCGTGGGTGGCGCCTATGTGATGGGCGTGCACGGCTTCTTTGCCTGGCACGACGATAAGCAAGATCTGCAATGCGACGCCGGCGTCGGCCTCCCTGCCACTATCTGTGCGCCCGTCCCACTTTTTGACCCCAACCCAAATGCCATCAACGTACCCGGCGGTGCTCCTGGCGTGACAGATCAATTTAAGACCGAACGGGACGTTAATCATTGGGGCGTGGCGCTCGATATCGCACAAGGACCGATGGGCCTAAAGGCCGGCCCCGCCTTCCGTCGCATCGATCAAGACACAACGATCATAGCCGCGTCGTTCGCCGGTCCCGTTGCCTCTAATCCCTGGCGAGGGGCTTATTCCGAAAGCCTTGAGACCAATTATTGGGGTGCTTTCGTCGGCGGCGACGGCGCCATCGATTTGGGCGGCGGCTTGTCGCTGCGGGCCGATGCCGAAGCAGGGCTTTATTGGGCCGACACCGACTATTCGGGCAATTATGTCGTGACGGGCAACACGGTAAACCCGACTGCCAATATCTCCCAACAACTCTCGCTCGAGAGCGACGAATTGGCTTTTATTGGTGTCCTGAAGACCTCGCTTGAGAAGGACTTCGGCGCCTTCAAGCTGGCGGGCTTCGGCCGCGTCGAATACATCTCGTCCGCCCCCGATATGGCCTACAACGACCGGGACGTATTCGGTGTATTTGTCATAACGCAGGGTTCGGATGATGAAACCCGCATCGGCGAGCGATATGCCTATTCGCTCTCGGCGGGCGCGCGAATTACCGTGCCGATGGGCGGCCAATAGCGACTGGCTGGCTCAGACAATTCTAGAAAGCCTGACATTGGCGTGTTGCGCGCTGCCAGCGCGCCGCTCCCTTGACTTGGCGGGCCCCTTCCAGCAGGATCGCGCTCGAACACAGCCTAGTGCTTAAAAGACAAGCAGCACCGCTTTGCACATGGTTCGCGAGGGACCGGGAGGCAGGGGGGTAAACACCCGTCAGCGAGGATTCGCCCGCGGGTGATTTTTTGCTTTGTGTGGAAGTTTAAATCGCTCGCGGCTGGGCGCCGCAGGGAACGAAACCAAGAGGCGAGGAGTGAAGTTCTATATCGCTCGCGGCAATTCGTGCTCCAAAATGAGCACGGCCTCCGCGAGGGCGCCCTGACCGGGCGGCGGCCCTTGGCCGCTATAGTGAGAAACACGACAGGGACGCAAACAAGAGGCGAGGTGTGCCCGCAGGGCACGACAGGGACGAATAAAGAGTGTTTGAGAGCCTTTCAGACCGCCTATCGGGCATATTCGAGAAGCTGACCGGCCGCGGGTCGCTGTCGGAGCAGGATGTCGCCGCCGCCATGCGCGAGGTGCGCCGCGCTCTGCTTGAGGCCGACGTGGCGCTCGAGGTCGTGCGCGGCTTCATCCAGACGGTGAGCGAAAAGGCCGTTGGCCACGAGGTTCTGAAATCGGTCACGCCCGGCCAGCAGGTAGTCAAGATCGTGCATGACGAGCTCGTCACCATGCTGGGCTCCGACGCCAAGCCGATCGATCTCGGCGCCAAGGCGCCCGTGCCTATTCTGCTCGTCGGCCTGCAGGGCTCGGGCAAGACGACGACCTGCGCCAAGATAGCGCTCAGGCTGATGACCCGCGACAAGCGCAAGGCGCTGATGGCCTCGCTCGATACGCGCCGGCCGGCAGCCCAGGAGCAGCTGCGCGTGCTGGGCGAGCAGACCGGCGTCGAGACCCTGGAGATCGTCGAGGGTCAAGATCCAATCGCCATCGCCAAGCGCGCCATGAAAGAGGCAAAGCGCGGTGGCTACGATGTCGTGTTGCTGGACACCGCCGGGCGGCTGCACATCGACGAAGAGCTGATGGCGGAGACCGCCGACATTCGCGACATCGCCAAGCCGCACGAGACCCTGCTGGTGGCCGATGCGCTCACCGGACAGGATGCGGTCAACCTGGCGCGCTCGTTCGACGAGCGCATCGGGATCTCCGGCATCGTGCTGACAAGGGTCGAGGGCGATGGGCGCGGCGGCGCGGCGCTCTCGATGCGCGCGGTCACCGGCAAACCGATCAAGTTGATCGGCACCGGCGAGAAGCTAGACGCGCTTGAAGAATTCCATCCCGACCGAATCGCCAACCGCATTCTAGGTATGGGCGATGTGGTGGGCCTGGTCGAAAAGGCGGCCGAGACGCTGGACGCCGATAAGGCGGAGAAGATCGCCCAAAAGATGCGCAAGGGCGTCTTCGACCTGGACGACCTCTCCGCCCAGTTCGATCAAATGAAGAAGCTGGGCGGCATCGGCAGCGTGCTCGGAATGCTGCCGGGCGTCGCCAAGGCGAAAAAACAAATCGAAAAGGCCAATCTGGACGACGTATTCGTCAAGCGCCAGCAGGCCATTATTTCTTCGATGACGGCCAAGGAGCGGCGCAATCCAAAACTGCTGAACGCGTCGCGCAAGCGCAGGGTAGCCGGCGGTTCTGGCACCTCGGTTCAAGACATCAATAAACTCGTCAAGATGCATCGGCAGATGGCCGATGTGATGAAAAAGATGGGCAAGAGCAAGGGCGGGCTCGCCTCGCTGTTTGGCGGAGGCGCGCCGGAAATGACTCCCGAGATGCTCGAAGGCGGCGCGTTGCCTGAAGGTCTGGGCGACCTGCCGCAAGGTGGATTGTCGGGCGGACTGCCGCCGTTTCCGGGCGCACCGCCAGGCGCCCTGCCCGGATTGCCGCAAAGCAAACGCAGCAAGGGCAAGCGCAGAAAGTGAAGCGGTCCAGCACGAATTGAAGTCACAGTTAGACAGTTAGGGAAGAGAATTAGGTATGGCATTGAAGATCAGAATGACGCGCGGCGGGGCGAAGAAGCGGCCGCATTATAGGATCGTCGTGGCGGACTCGCGGTTTCCCCGCGATGGCCGCTACATCGAGATCGTCGGCACCCACAACCCGCTGCTCCCCAAAGAGCACGAGGAGCGCGTGGTGCTGAAGGAGGATCGTATCAAGCACTGGTTGTCGGTGGGCGCCCGCCCCAGCGACCGGGTGAACCGCTTCCTGGATGCTGCCGGCATCATGAAGCGCGAGCCGCGCAACAATCCGCAAAAAGCCCTGCCTGGCAAAAAGCGCCAGGACCGCGAGGAGGAAGCAGCGCGCGCCGCTGAAGAGGCCAAGTCCGCACCTCCGCCGGTAGCCGACGAGACGCCGGCCGAAGAGGACGCAGCGGCGGAAGAAACCGCAGCGCTCGAGGAAACCGCAGCGGCTGAAGAGGCGCCTGCCGAGGAGGCCGCGCCCGAGCCCGCTGCCGAAGAAGCGCCTGCCGAAGAACCAGCCGCTGAGGCTGAAGCGCCAGCCGAGGAAGCCGAAGCAGCCGGAGAGGCAGAAGAGGAAAACAAGGAGGACGCGGCCAGTTAGCCGCCGTCCGCCATGGCGGCCGAGAGATCGAGCGATAAGTCGCGCGTTTGTATTGGGTTCATCACCGGCGCCCATGGGCTTGGGGGCGAGGTGCGGCTCAAGCTCCACACCAATGACCACGACGCCATCGCCGCCTATGGTCCGCTGGAGGACGAGTCCGCCGGACGCCTCTTCGAACTTCTCGAACTTCGCCAAGGCAAGGGCGCTCTCATTGCCCGTCTGAAGGGGATTGGCAACCGCGAGGCAGCCGAAGCGCTCAAGGGCACCAAACTCTATGTCGACCGGACCAAGCTGCCCGCACCGCCGGACGGCGAATGGTATCAAGCCGACCTGATCGGACTTGAGGTCGTCGACATTGCCGGCGCCAGGCTGGGCTCGGTGCACGCGGTGCAGAATTATGGCGCTGGCGATCTGCTCGAGGTCAAACTGGACAGCGGCAAGGCCAGCGTGCTCGTGCCGTTCCGCGCAGCCATCGTGCCTGAGGTCGATATCGCGGCCGGCCGTATCGTGATCGATCCACCCGATGGTCTGCTGGAGCCATGACCGCGAAAATCCGCCAATTGGAAGCGTGCTAGACTGAACAAATCATGCCCAAATCCTGGTCCGCATCGATCCTCACTCTGTATCCCGAAATGTTTCCCGGTCCCTTGGGAGCGAGCCTTGCGGGCAAGGCGCTGAGCGAGGGATTGTGGAGCCTCGAGGCGACCGACATTCGCGAATTTGCATCCGGTAAGCACCGCCAAGTGGACGACACGCCGGCCGGTGGCGGCGCCGGCATGGTGATGCGCCCCGACGTGGCAGCCGCCGCGATCGACGCAGCCCGCGGCAAGAATCCCGATGCGCCCGCCATTTACCTCACCCCCCGCGGCGCGCCACTCGATCAGGCGCGGGTGCGCGAGCTGGCGAGCGGCATCGGCGTTATCCTGCTGTGCGGCCGCTTCGAGGGATTGGACCAGCGTGTGATCGAGGCCCGCGACCTCGAAGAAATCTCACTAGGTGACTATGTGCTTTCGGGTGGTGAGGTGGCGGCAATGGCGCTGGTCGAGGCCGCCGTGCGGCTCTTGCCCGGCGTGCTTGGCGCTACAAATTCGCTTGATGAGGAGAGCTTCGAGCAGGGCCTGCTCGAGTATCCGCACTACACGCGCCCGCGCGACTGGGAGGGCCATGAGATTCCGGACGTTTTGCTCTCGGGCGATCACGGCGAAATCGCGCGCTGGCGGGCCGAACAAGCCGAAAAGGTCACTAAGGAGCGCCGTCCCGACCTGTGGGAACGGCGCAAGAAATCTTGATCGGTATAGGTGCGGCGTAGGCGCTGAGCCGACAGCTCGTCAGGACGCGCCCAGCTTGGCCAGCAATTCGCTGCCCAATTTGTGCTCGGGATCGAGCGCGTTGGCTTTTTTCAGCGCCTCGATCGCCTTATCCTTTTGCTTCAGCCAGATATAGATGGTGCCAAGCGTGTCCCAGGCGGGCGCATTTTTTGGTTCGAGCTCGACGGCCTTCAGTGCGTCGGGCAGCCCTTCCTTTGGCCGCCGAAGCGTGAGGTAAGCGTAGGCGCGGTTGTTGTAGGGCTTGGCGTCTTTTGGATAAAGCGCGATCGCTTTGCCGAAGTCGTCGATCGCCTGATAATAATCGTCCTTGGCGAATAACGCATCGCCGCGGTTGATGTAGGCGAACGCCATGTCCTGGGCCCCAAGTTTGCCCGCATCGATCAGTGCGGTGCAACCCGAGAGGCGCTTTTCGATATCGTTGCTGGCGCAGTCTTCCGTTGCGTCGGCCATGGCGGGCGACGCGGCCAAGATGAGTGCGAATACGGCGGAAAGAACGGCTCTCATGGATTCCTCATAAAACTGAACAGGCGGCTAGAATTACCGCAATATTAGCCGTAATTTGGGCAAAGGCTAGACTGCGGCGTCCAACACCGCCATCCCAGCCTCACCGGCCCATCGACAAAGGCCACATCATGCGGTAGGTAAGCCGCGCGCTTTCCCCAATCGCGGCGGGCTTTGATGTCCGCGCGGAGGGTATCGGCCGGTGCCGCGCCAAGGCCGCGCGGCGGAGCGGCGATAATGCAACGATCTGAACAACGATCTAAATATCGAATCCCCAAGGGTTGAACCGATGAACATCATTCAAAAACTCGAAGCCGAACATGCCAAAGAGCTCGAGGAAAAGCGCGCAATTCCGAAATTTGCGCCAGGCGACACGCTGCGCGTCAACGTTTTGGTGATCGAAGGCGAGCGCGAACGCGTCCAGGCTTACGAAGGCGTTTGCATCGCGCGCTCGGGCGGCGGGCTGAACGAAAGCTTCACCGTGCGCAAGATTTCCTATGGTGAGGGCGTCGAGCGCGTCTTTCCGGTCTATTCGCCGCTCATTCAATCCATCGAAGTGGTGCGCTACGGCAAGGTGCGCCGCGCCAAGCTTTATTATTTGCGCGGACTGCGCGGCAAGGCAGCCCGCATCCCCGAGCACAAGGACGCGCGCGCCAAGGGCAAGAAGGCCAAGACAAAGCCAGCGGACTTCAAGGGCTTCACGCCGTCCAAGGCCGAGCCCGATGATCTGGCGAAGCTCTCTGGTGTCGGACCGAAACTCGTGGAGAAGCTAAGCGGGCTCGGCATCACCACCTTCGAGCAGATCGCCAATTTCAGCGACGACGACATTGCCCAGGTCGATGAGGTGCTCAAATTCAAGGGCCGCATGGAGCGCGAGGACTGGGTCGGCCAGGCCAAGGCGTTCATGGCCGAAGCAACGGTCGATGAAGTGCCCGCCGAGGAGGCGCCCGCCGAAGGCGAGGCCGGCGAGGGACAGAAGAAGTCCGACAGCTAGACGTTTCAGCGCCCGGCCTCGGCAAATTGCGTCCAGGCTGGAATTGGCATGCGCGCTGAGGCCGAGTAAACCGACCCATGGCTAAGACGCTTTACGACAAAATCTGGGATGACCATCTGGTCGCTGAGCAGGCCCACGGCGCCTGCCTGCTCTATATCGACAGGCATCTGATACACGAGGTGACGAGCCCGCAAGCCTTCGAGGGCCTGCGCATGGCGGGACGGGGCGTGCGTGCGCCCGAGAAAACGCTCGCCGTCGTCGATCACAACGTGCCGACCACCGACCGCAGCCAGGGCATCGACGATCCCGAATCAAAGCTCCAAGTCGAGACGCTTGCAATGAACTGCGCCGAATTCGGCATCGACTATTTCAATGAAGTCGACCCCCGCCAAGGTATCGTGCACATCATCGGCCCCGAGCAAGGCTTCACGCTGCCCGGCACGACCATTGTCTGTGGCGACTCCCACACCGCGACGCACGGCGCCTTTGGCGCGCTCGCTCACGGCATCGGCACCTCCGAGGTCGAGCACGTGCTGGCCACTCAGACCTTGATACAGCACAGATCGAAAAACATGCGGGTGCGGGTCGATGGCGCGCTGCCCGATCATGTCACCGCCAAGGACATCATTCTCGCCATCATCGGCGAGATCGGCACCGCGGGCGGCACAGGCCACGTGATCGAATATGCCGGCGCCGCCATTGAAGCGCTTTCGATGGAAGGACGTATGACCGTTTGCAACATGTCGATCGAAGCCGGCGCCCGCGCCGGTCTCATTGCGCCCGATCATGTCACTTACGCTTATTTGGAGGGCCGTCCGCGCGCGCCAAAGGCTGGTGCCTGGGAGATAGCGATGACCTATTGGGAGAATATGGTCTCCGACGACGATGCCGAATTTGACGTCGAAGTCGTGCTCGATGCGCGTGAGCTTCCCCCGCTCGTGACCTGGGGCACCAGCCCGCAGGACGTGGTCTCGATCACGGGCGCCGTGCCGGACCCGGCCAAGCTGGAGAACGAGACGCGCGCCGCGGCTATGGCGCGCTCGCTGGATTATATGGGACTGATCCCAGGGACGCCGATGACGGATATTGCGATCGACCGCGTTTTCATCGGCTCCTGCACGAACGGCCGTATCGAGGATTTGCGCGAGGCGGCGAAGATCGTCGAAGGCGGCCAAGTCAACGAAAACGTGAACGCCATGATCGTGCCGGGCTCGGGATTGGTGAAGGAGCAGGCCGAAGCCGAAGGCCTCGACAAAATATTTGTCAAGGCGGGCTTCGATTGGCGTGAGCCCGGCTGCTCGATGTGCCTGGCCATGAACCCCGACAAGCTGTCGCCCCAGGAGCGTTGCGCCTCGACCTCGAACCGCAACTTCGAGGGCCGTCAGGGCCGCCAAGGCCGCACCCACCTGGTTTCGCCCGCCATGGCGGCCGCCGCTGCCATCGCCGGGCACTTCGTGGATATCCGCAAAGGCAATTGAATTCGTCGCGGGGCATGAAGCAGGCAGCGCTGTTGCCGCCCAAAAACGCATTGCCCTTTTCTTTCGGGCCCGGCTGTGATTATGTGCCGGCCATGCAGTGCCACCTTCAGATGATTTCGATCGAACGGATTACGAACCCGGCCGCCTGAGGGCGCCGGGAACCATTCATTCGTTGAAACGAAGTCTGCTGAAGGTATTTTTCCCATGACCGCCGCCTATTCGACCGAGCCGTTCGCACCGGAATCGCGTCTTTTCAAAGTTTGCTTTTTCATCACCGCCGATGCCCGTACGGGCATGCTGCCGCGCATCTTGGCGCCCTTCGCCAAGCTTGGCGCGGTTCCCGAGCGCGTTCACGCCAGCACCGAAGACGGCGATGGCAGAGAACTCTCCGTGGACGTGCGGGTCGCCAATATCTCGGCGCGCGAAGCCCATTTGCTGGACAAGACGCTCCGCGTCATCGTTGGCGTGCGCACGATGCTGGTCGTGCGCGACGATATGACGTGAGCCAGCGGTGCTTGCGCGCGCCATAGCTTGGCTGTGATCTGCTACCAGGCCGCCTTGGGCTGGCCCTTGCCGGCCTCGTGGTTGGCGATGGCATGCGCCAGCACGCCGTATTCGCGGCAGCTCTGGCCGCAGCGTGCGCCGATTTGGGCCAACTGCCGCTTGGCGGATACAACGTCGCCCTTTTGCAGGTAGCCTTCGCCAAGATATTCACGCGCCAGCGTGTAGTCGGGATCGATCGCCAGCGCCTTGTGATAGTAGACAATGCCTTCGTCGAGGTCGCCCAGCTTGCGTGAGGCGAAGCCGATATAATTCAGCACCTTGGGATTCTGGCGCGTCTCGATTGTCCATAGAAGTTCGAGGGCGTCCGAATAGTGGCGGGCATTGATCAGCGAAACGGCTTCGGCGTAGATCCCCTCGTCCGGCATGATCATACCGCTCCTCTGCACGCAGCCGCGGCCGCATGACCACACATAGCCCGAGCGGCAACGCCTCGCGCATTCTTTGCAGCGTTGGCTGTAATACTGGCCTGTGGGACACCTCGGCGCCGCGTTCTGGGAAGGACTGTTGCCGCCGCCGCCGCCCATTGCCAGCACGTGGCCGGCGCTCGCCACGCAAAAAACGATCGCGAGCCCCGATAAGATTGCGGCCCAAGCAGACCCGCTGGCGCTCCTGCGTGAATGGCGTTCCATGACGTTTCTCCTTCAAACCCGAGCAGCGCGCCTTGTCGGGCAGATCGCGCCTGTCCGACAGCGGGCGATTATCCCGATATCGCTTGATGGGCGGCGTGTCGATAACGTTTCGGTCACGATTCTATCACGAATCCCGAAGCGGCAGAATGAATCGAAGGATTGCTAGGAGTGCATTGCCGCCGCTCCACCAGCATAATAAAGTGGCGGCCGGTTGAGCGAAGGACTGTTTCAATGGGTTTGAAGTCGTTTTGCATGATTGCCTGCGCCCTGGCCGTGTTCGGCTGGACGCCGCCGGCCATGGCGCAATCGGGGCTAGACATCTCGCTTGAGGATTACCTCAAGGAGGTGGGTCCGCGCGCAAAGCTCGTTCCCAAGGGCAAACTTCTGATTGACGGAAAGCGGAAATATTGCGGCAGCCGGCCGACCGTCATGGACCCCAAATTCGACAGTTGGGGCGGCGCCTATCCCGGCTTCGTGATCCTCAATCCCAATCGTCTGAAAAACTTGCCGAGCGTGGTCAAATTCTATGTCTACGCGCATGAATGCGGCCATCAGTTCGTCGGCCGAAACGAAGAGGCGGCCGATTGCTTCGCCGTCAAGCGCGGCCGCCGCTATGGCTGGCTCGACGCCCAAGGCATGGCCAAAATTTGCAGCTTCATTTCCAAGCTGAAGGGCGATGGGGAGCATGACGCGGGAACCAAGCGGTGTGAGAAAATGCGGGTGTGTTTCAAGGATGCCGCGCCACGGGCGTCCAAGGCTACGAATTGACCCTTAGAGCATTTAGAAATTGTGGTATCGCACGCGATCGAGCAGGTGCGCAGTGGGGAGGCGTTGGAAGATCGGGATGCGACGATCGCTGAAGTTCGCCGCGGTACTGGCAGTGGGAGCGTTTTTCATTGCAGGCGCGCTCGAATGGCGCGCCGCCAATGCCGCGCCTGAGCAGAAACTGGTCAAGCCGGGCAAACTGCTCGTGGCCGGACGCACAATGCGATGCGGCCGCACGCCAACCTTGATGGATCATTCTTTTTGGGACTATGGCGGGGCGAGCGACGGTTTGATCATATTGAACCCCAACAAGCTCGAAACCCTGCCCGACCCCGTGCGGCTTTATGTCTACGCGCATGAGTGCGGCCATCAGATCCATGGCCGCAGCGAACCGCGCGCCGATTGTTACGCGGTCAAGCGCGGCCGCAAGGAGGGATGGCTCAACCGCCAGGGCCTGATGCAGATATGCGATTTCCTGGAGGATCATCCAGGCGACTACGTGCATCCGCCGGGTCCCCAGCGCTGCCGCACCATGGCCAAGTGTTACGAACAGTCCAAGCCGCCCCGGGCGGGCCCCGACGCCAGCGGCTGAACCGGCCAACGAAGAGGACATATGGAAAAATTCACCACACTCACCGGCGTAGCCGCGCCGCTGCCGATGATCAATGTCGACACCGATATGATCATTCCCAAGCAGTTTTTGAAAACCATCAAGCGCACGGGTCTGGGGGCGAGCTTGTTTTTCGAGATGCGCTACGATGATGCCGGCGCAGAGATCGCCGATTTCGTGCTCAATCAACCCGCCTACCGGGAGGCGAAAATCCTAATAGCCGGCGAGAACTTCGGCTGCGGATCGAGCCGCGAACACGCACCCTGGGCGCTGCTCGACTTCGGCATCAGATGCGTTATCGCGCCCTCCTACGCCGATATATTCTTCAACAACTGTTTCAAGAACGGCATTCTGCCCATTACGCAATCGCAAGAAACGCTCGACGATCTGATGGCCGAGGCCGAACAGGGCGCAAACGCGACGTTCACGATCGACCTGGAGGCACAACAGATCATGCGCCCCGGCGGCGGTGTGCTCGAATTCGACGTGGGCCCGCACCACAAAAAATGCCTGATCGAGGGAATGGACGATATCGGCCTCACGCTGCAGAAAGCATCGGCGATCGATGCCTTCGAGGAAAAAACGAAGGTGTCCCGCCCCTGGGCCTAAGCGTGGCTGTTACGCGCCTATGGCATCTGGTTCATGGTCGACGAACAATCATGAATTGCCGAAAGGACTGAAAAGCCGCATCTGCTCGAGGCGACGTCCAAACGGGATGGTTCAAATTGAACCGGCCCTAGCCGGCCAGCCCCGGTAGGAGCTTTGTTAGACCCGACGCCAACATCCCTATCGCGATCGCGGTCAGGATCAGTCCCATGAAGCGCGTCAGGATATTGATCCCAGTGTGACCAAGCACCCGCGCCATGGGGCCTGAGAAAACAAAACAGACGCCGACGATAATCGCCGCCGCAATACAAATGCCGGAAATGATAAGATTGGTTTCGAACCCATGGTTCTTATTTGTCGCCACGAGCACCGTCGATATGGTGCCCGGACCGGCAATTATCGGCATCGCCAGTGGAACGACGGCGATGGAGTCAGTCTCCTTCGCCGCGCTGCGCTCGCTTTCCTTCGAGTGAATGTCGCTCGGCTCGGCATGCAGCATGGAAAGGCCGATCATCGCGATGATGAGTCCGCCCGCGGTTTCGAGCGCGGGGATCGAAACGCCGAAAAAATTAAGCAAGCGCTCACCCAGCCAAACGGTCACGACCAAGATGATGGCAGTTGCCATGGCCGCGCCAATCGCCGGTTGCCGTTTTTTGGCTGCCGGCATGCCATCGACCATGCCGAGAAACAAAGCGGCGTTCCCGATCGGGTTGGTGATCGTGAACATCGCAGCGCCGAACGCCAGAAACTCGGACCAATGCAACATGTTTTGCCCATTGTCGCCTGTGCTTTGAACCGCTTGGGGCGTATCGGTTCGTCAGCGTTCCGGCAAATCAACTGTGGCCGGTGTCGATTCCACGCACAAAGCTAATCGGTTCTGATTTTGTTGGATAGATGTCAATATCGGGCTTAGATCAGCAGTGGCCAGTGCCGCCAAGGCAATTGTCCGCGTCTGGACACCTCGCCGCCCCCGACTCCATCGGAACGATTTTGCAATGGCCCAGTCGACAACCAAAAATTCGCGTGGCTCCGACTACAAGCTGGTGTTGACGGCAGCTCTCACGGCCATGTTCGTCGTGGGCTTCAACACCACGGCAATCATGACGGCGTTGCCCGAAATCAAATCCAGCCTCGATCTAGACGCACAGACTCTCCAATGGGTGATGAATATCTACATGCTGACATGCGCGGTGCTGATCGCCGTAATGGGCAGTTTTGCCGACATATTTGGCAAGATGCGCATACTCCTTGTCGGATTGGGAATTTTTACTGCCGGCTCAGTCGCAAATTTGTTTGCCGGCGATGCTTTGATGATCCTGCTAGGCCGCGGCTGCCAGGGCATCGGCGCCGCCGCAATCACTGGCGTCTCGGTCGCTGTTGTCAGCGTTGCGACGCCGGAAGAGAAACGCGCCCAGGCCTTGGGGCTGTGGGCCGGGATAATTGCGTTTGCATTTGGCGTGGGGCCATTGATCGTCGGTGTTTTGACCGCTTCGATCAGCTGGCGCGCAATTTTTGCAGTTGACCTTGTTCTGCTGACGACCGCGGCGCTCCTTCTTTTTCGAATCGAAAAATTGAAACTGATCCCACGCGATCTGAAACGCAATACCAAGATCGATTATCAGGGCGTAGTCCTGTTGATGGTGACTCTGGGTTCGTTTGTTTACGGCTTGACCAGCGGTCATCAGGTGGGTTGGAGTTCGCTGCAGACCCTCGCTCTGTTCGGCACTGCGATCATTTTCGCGACCGCATTCGCAATCAATCAAGTGCGTGTTGCGGAACCCTTGGTCGATTTCAGCTTCTTCCGCAAACCTAGATTTCTGGCTTCGACGACCTGCATGTTCGTCGCCACTTTTTTGCTGATGGGCCTCACCTTCACATACAATCTCTTCGTGCAAGCGCCGGGCGCACTCGGCCTGAACCCGTTGGAGGCCGGGCTCTCGCTGCTCCCCTTCACCATGGCAATGTTCGCCTTGTCGCTCACGGCGCCGCGCCTGCTCGCGCCCTACAGCTTTCATTGGCCAATCACCATTGGCATGCTGATGCTGGCGGCCGGCTTCTGGCTGATGCACGACACCAGCGACCACATGCCATATTCAAATCTATGGTGGAAGCTGGCGATCCTTGGTGTTGGCGTCGGCCTCACCTTTTCGCTGCTTTCCCGCCTGGGGCTGCGCGTGCTGCCAGATGAAAGCGCCGGCCAGGGATCGGGCGTTATCAACACGTGTCTTTATCTCGGGGCGACGGTCGGTATAGCCGCTTGCGGTATCGTTGCAGCAGAGATTCGCCATAATTCGCTGGCCTCTTCTCTCGAGAAATTCGCATTGGCGCCTTCCGACCACAGCGCGCTCGATCATGCACTGGCGCATGGTTCGCCAAGTGACGTGGAACGTGCCCTGGCCGAGTTCTCGCCAGAGGATGCCGAAAAGATCGAGGCCGCGATGCAGGGTGTCTTGGACGATGCCTTCACCGGCGCGATGGACATGATGATGGTGCTTGCACTGATCGGCGCAGCGCTCGCCTTCTTCTTGATCCGGGGTTCGGTCCCCAGGGCCGGTGCCTGAGTCCCGGGATTACTTTTTTTGGCACCGGCGCCGAGATACGACAAAGTAATGCCGTCCGGCGCTTGCCGCCTTCCCGGCCCATTGGCTAAGCTGTCATTGACTGTCATTCGATTGCGAGGGGAACCATGCGCCAGTTGGACAAACGCTCGCGGCTGTCGCGCCGCGACTTTCTCGCAACCGGCGGCGCCGCGGCGCTCATCGTTGGCGCGGGTTCTCTTGCCGCGCCATCCGGCGCCTGGTCGATCGAGGTCGAGACCCTAAAGCCCGAGACCATGCGCACGCTCATCCAGATGGCGCGCGACATTTATCCCCACGACCGCCTTGCCGACCACGCCTACGCCCAGGCGCTCGCGCCCTATGACACGGCCGCGGCCAAGGACGCAGCGCTCAAGGATTTGCTGGAATCGGGGGTGGCCGACCTCGACACGCGGGCAAAGGCCGTCCACGGCGCAGCCTATGTGCAGGTGGGCTGGGAGGGCCAGCGCGTCAGCCTGCTCGAGACGATCGAGACGACCGCGTTTTTCCAAAAAATTCGCGGCGGTCTGGTGAGCGGCCTTTACAACAACAAGGCGCTTTGGCCCAAGTTCGGCTATGAGGGCGAGTCTGCGGCCAAGGGCGGCTATCTCGAGCGCGGGTTCGACGATATCGACTGGGTCTAGAGGCCGGGCGGGAGGACGTGATGGCAGCGCAATTCGATTTGGACGACGCGACGCTGGCCGTGGTCATCGGCTCGGGCGCCGGCGGCGGCACGCTCGCCACTGGCCTTGCCGAGGCAGGCATCAAGACGGTGGTGCTCGAGGCGGGCGGCCGTTATGAAATCGACGATTTCGTCAACGACGAATGGGAGATGTTCAACAAGATCTCCTGGCTCGACAAGCGCACGACGTCGGGTACTTGGCAAGTCGCACGGGACTTTCCGAACCTGCCGGCCTGGATCGTCAAGGCCGTGGGCGGCACCTCGATCCATTGGGCGGGCGCCTCGCTGCGCATGCAGGAGCACGAACTGAAGGCGGCCACCACATATGGCGGCATCGAGGGCGCGAATTTGCTCGATTGGCCGATCACGCTGGCCGATCTCGAGCCTTACTACGACAAGGCTGAGTCGCGCATGGGCGTGACCCGCACCAACGACATTCCGGGGCTTCCGGGCAACAACAACTACAAAGTGTTGAAGGCGGGCGCCGACAAGCTCGGTTACAAGCATTGTCACTCCGGCCGCATGGCGATCAATTCGGAACCCCGCGACGAGCGAGCCGCCTGCCGGCAGATCGGATTCTGTTTTCAAGGCTGCAAGATGGGCGCGAAATGGTCGACGCTTTATGCCGAGCTTCCCAAGGGCGAAGCCACCGGAAACCTGGAAGTGCGCCCCAATGCGCAGGTGCTCAAGATCGAGCATGACGCGCAAGGCAAGGTTTCGGCTGTCGTCTACGCCGATGAGGCGGGTCAGCTGCAACGCCAAAAAGCCCGCATAGTCGCCGTCGCCGGAAACTCGATAGAGAGCCCGCGGCTACTGCTCAACTCGACGTCCAATTCATTTCCCGACGGCCTTGCGAATTCATCGGGTCAGGTGGGCCGCAATTATATGCGCCACATGACCGGTTCGGTTTACGCCATATTCGAAAGCACGGTTCACATGTATCGCGGCACCACCATGGCCGGTATCGTCTCCGACGAATCGATCAACGCACCCAAGCGCGGTTTCGTCGGCGGCTACGAGATGGAGACGGTGGCGCTCGGCCTGCCGTTCCTCGCCGCCTTCCTGCAGCCAGGCGCCTGGGGCCGGAACTTCACGAGCGCCATAGACTCCTACGACCACATGGCGGGCATGTGGCTGGTGGGCGAGGACATGCCCCAGGCCTCCAACCGCGTCAGCCTGCACGCCAGCGAAAAAGACAAGCACGGCATGCCCGTTCCCAACGTGCATTATGACGATCATGCCAATGACTTGGCCATGCGCGCCCATGCCTTTGAGCGCGGCGCAGCGCTCTACGACGCGGTCGGCGCGGTGCGGACCTTCCCGACGCCGCCCTATCCCTCGACCCACAATTTGGGCACTAACCGGATGAGCGAGAAAGCCGCCGGCGGCGTGGTCAACAAATGGGGCCAAACCCACGACGTTTCCAATCTGTTTGTCTCCGATGGCAGCCAGTTCACCACCAGCGGCGCCGAGAATCCGACGCTCACCATCGTTGCGCTAGCGCTCCGCCAGGCCGATTTCATCCGCGATCAAATGGCAAAGGGCGCGCTGTAATAAGCGCATTGCGCCCCTTCCCAAATTCCATCAATCCAATATTGTCCGTCCAATTCGACGAGACAAAATAACGACAGCGAGCGTGTTATGGCGTCTTACAGCCTTCTATTGCTTCCCGGCGACGGCATCGGCCCCGAGGTCATGGCGGAGGTCGAGCGCGTCGTCGCCTGGCTCGGGCAAAACGACGTCTGCGACATCGCGACCCAAACCGATCTCGTCGGCGGTTGCGCCTATGACGCCCATGGCGAAGCCATATCCGATGAGACAATCGAAAAGGCGCTTGGTGCCCATGCGGTCATGCTTGGGGCGGTGGGCGGTCCCAAATGGGATCAGGTCGACTTTGACAAACGCCCGGAAGCCGGATTGCTGCGGCTGCGCAAGGATCTCGATCTCTTTGCCAATTTGCGTCCCGCCATCTGTTATCCGGCGCTTGCCGAGGCCTCGTCGCTGAAGCGTGACATCGTCGAGGGGCTCGACATCATGATCGTGCGCGAGCTGACCGGCGGCGTTTATTTCGGTGAGCCCAAGGGTATCACCGAGCTCGGCAACGGCCAAAAGCGCGCCGTCGACACCCAGGTCTACGACACCTTTGAAATCGAGCGCATCGCCCGCGTCGCCTTCGATCTGGCAAAAAAGCGCGGCAACCTGGTGCACTCGGCCGAAAAGCGCAACGTGATGGTCTCGGGCGTGCTGTGGCACGAGGTGGTGAGCGACGTCCACGCCCGCGAATTTTCCGACGTCGAATTGCAGCATATTCTGGCCGACAACTGTGCGATGCAGCTCGTCCGCAACCCCAAGCAGTTCGACGTCATCGTCACAGACAATCTGTTCGGCGATATGCTCTCCGACCAAGCGGCCATGCTCACAGGTTCGCTGGGCATGCTGCCATCGGCCTCGCTTGGACCCGAAGATGCGGCGGGCAAACGGCGGGCCATGTACGAACCGGTGCATGGCTCGGCGCCGGATATCGCGGGTCAAGGCATCGCCAATCCGATCGCGACCATCGCCAGCTTCGCCATGGCGCTGCGTTATTCCTTCGGTCAGGGCGATGCCGCCGACCAGCTCGAGGCCGCCATTGCGCGCGTGTTGGAGGCTGGCCTGCGCACCGCCGATATCATGCAGGAGGGCATGACCCAGGTCTCGACAGCGGAGATGGGCGAGGCCATTGTGGCCGAAATGCAGAAGTCTGAAAGCTAGGATACAAGGAGGCCAATATGACTGCCATGAACTCTTATCTGCTGACCATGGGCCGTGCGTTGCTCTCCGTGATCTTCATCATGGCGGGTTTCAATAAGATCATGACGTACGCCGGGACCCAGCAATACATGGAATCGGCCGGCGTGCCGGGCCTGCTGCTGCCGCTGGTCATCATCGTTGAACTGGGCGGCGGGTTGGCGCTTCTGGCGGGCTTCATGACGCGCTGGGCGGCGCTCGCGCTGGCGCTCTTCACGGTGCTGGCGGCGCTGTTGTTTCACTTCGATTTAGCCGACCAGGGCCATCAGATCCAGTTCATGAAGAACCTTGCGATCGCCGGCGGTTTGATGTCGCTCGCGGTCGCCGGCCCCGGCGCTTATGCGCTTGGCAAGAACTAGGCGCCGTTCCTTAGGCCAGGCCAGCGCGCTTGAGTTCGGGTCGAAGACGCCCGGTGATCCACAGGACATACATTCGCAGGCCGCTGCGCAGCGACCACAGCGGGTACTGGTAGAACACCGGCTTGTTGCCCTCGATCGTGAAATGCGCCGTCCAGGCGATGACATAGCCAAGCGCCACCGCGCCCAACGCGACCCAGCTGTTGCCCAGAACTGCTGCGGCCACTAGGCCGGCAATGATGACGCTGATCGCAACGTAATGAATTTTACGCGTGATCGGCTTGGCGTGGGATTGCAGATAGAAGAGCCAAAACTCGTCGTAGGTTTTCATAGGCCGCGGCTCAGGGTTCGCTCTTGCAAGGCCGCGCGAACAGCCTGGCGCGGCCGCCATACTAACCCAAACGGCGGGCCACGCCGAATTTGCGCCGGCGCTGCTCGGTATCGATACCGGCGGCGCGCAATTCCGGCCCCATTCTCCCGCTGATCCACAAGACGAACATGCGCAGGCCGCTCACCATCGACATCAAGGGATAGTCGAAGGCAGAGGGTCTGTTGCGCTCGATCACGAAATGGGACGCCCAGTCGCCGGCATAATTGAGGATGACGCCGAGCACCGGGAGCCACCACAGCCCGGTCGCGACAGCCGCAACAACGCTCGCTATAATGATACCGACGCCGCAATAATGGACACAGCGCGTTTGCCAATTGGCGTGCGCGCGCAGATAGTCCTGCCAAAAATCCGGGTAAGTTGGTCGTTCGCGTGCCATCACGCCTCCGCTTGCCATGACTGCAAGATCAGCCTATGCCCACGCAACTCGATGCAAAATCTCAGGAATTTAACGAGTAAAGACCGCCGGAAGGGCGAATCACTATGGGATATCGCATAGCTATTGTCGGTGCCACCGGAAATGTCGGCCACGAAATGCTGTCAATTCTGGCCGAGCGTGAATTTCCGGCCGATGAAGTCTTCGCCATTGCCTCGAGCCGCTCGATCGGCACCGAAGTGTCATTTGGTGATCGCACACTGAGTTGCAAGGACCTGGAGCAATTTGATTTCTCCCAGTGCGATTTCGTCCTGATGTCGGCAGGCGGCGACATTTCCAAGGAATGGTCGCCCAAGATCGCCAAGTCCGGCGCGCTGGTGATCGACAACTCGTCGGCCTGGCGCTACGACGTCGATGTCCCCCTGGTCGTTCCCGAAGTCAACGCCGAGGCGGTCGACGGCTTTGCTAAGAAAAACATCATCGCCAATCCCAATTGCTCCACGGCCCAGCTCATGGTGGCGCTGAAGCCGCTGCACGATCTGGCCAAAATCAAACGGGTTGTGGTCGCCACCTACCAATCGGTCTCGGGCGCGGGCAAAGCGGCGATGGACGAACTGTGGACACAGACTCGCGGCATTTTCGTCACCGATCCGCCAACGCCTGAAGTCTTCACCAAGCAGATCGCCTTTAACGTGATTCCCCACATCGACACCTTCATGGAGGACGGCACGACGCGCGAGGAGTGGAAGATGGTGGCCGAGACCAAGAGGATCTTGGACAAGAATATCAAGCTCACCGCCACCTGCGTGCGGGTGCCGGTCTTCGTCGGGCACGCCGAGGCGGTCAATATCGAATTCGCAAAGCCGATCACGGCCGATGAGGCGCGCGAGGCGATGCGCGAAGCTCCAGGCTTGCTGGTGGTCGACAAGCATGAGGACGGCGGTTACGTGACGCCGGCCGAATGTGTCGGCGATTTCGCCACTTATGTGTCGCGGGTCCGCGAAGATTCGACCATCGATAACGGTCTCAACCTATGGGTCGTCTCCGACAATTTGCGCAAGGGCGCAGCCCTCAACACGGTGCAGATCGCCGAGACCGTCATCAACCGCAAATTGCTTGCCCCTGCGGCCTGACGCCGGCTTCAGCCATCGAAGGCGTCAAGCGGCCAGGGCTCGGGTTTGAGCCACGCTTCTTGCGATGCGACGAGCGCCAACTCGTCCTCGTCGCCACTGGCAACGAGCGCAGCCTCGACGCCGGCACACGCCATGGCGAGCGCCCTCCGAGCGTTGTCGTCGCCAAGCAAATGAGCGAGATACAACGCAGCAATCAGGTCGCCGGTGCCGTGGGGGGCGCGCGCCCGGCGCCCGACCGTGCCCCACCAGCTCTCCTTACCGCTGATCAGCAAATTGCCGATGCGAGCGGGATCGCCGGTCGGCACGGAGGTGGCGAGCACGCGGGCAGGTCCCAACTCGCGCGCCAGCGCCGCGCAGCCGGCGGGATCGCTCACGGTTTGTCGCGTCAACCATTCGAGTTCGAAATGATTTGGCGTGGCGATATCGGCCAGGGGGATCAGGTCGAGGCGTACGCCTTGGGCCGCGCCTTCGTCTATATAAAGACCCGATGGGGCATCACCCAGCGCCGGATCGCACAGATGCAGCGCCCAGGGCACTTCGTCGCGCACGCGCTTGACGGCGCCCGCCGCCACCCCAGCGTGCTCGGCGCTCGGCATATAACCGGTCAACACGGCCGCCACATCGCCAAGCCAGCCGTTTTGGTCCAACGTCTGCACCATGGCCGCGAGCGCGTCGGTGGGCGTCACATGACTGGAGAATGCCGCGTGGCCCGGGTGGTTGGAGAGCACGATCGTCGGCAGCACCCATGCCTGGTAGCCGAGCCGCTCAAACACCAGGCGTTGCGCGCTTGCCCCCACGCTGCCGCGGGCCACTTGAGACGAAATGATCAGCACGCTAGCCATGACGCGTTGCCGTTTGCTCCACTGCGCCCTCATTGCCGAATTTCGAACGGAAATGATGTCTTGTCTGGATTGTCACATGCCGCTCGGATAGGGTCGCGACCTTGAGACCATAGCCTGTTTGCATGAGCGGGCAAGGGGGATCCCGTGACCGAATTTCGACCGCGCCGCAGCGCGCTTTACATGCCGGGCTCGAAAGAGCGGGCTCTGGAAAAAGCCAAGTCGCTCCCAGCCGATTGTGTGCTTCTCGACCTCGAGGACGCGGTCGCGCCAGACGCCAAGCAAGGCGCGCGCGACCAAGTTTGCCGCGCCGTCAAGGAAGGCGGTTACGGCAAGCGCGAAGTGGTGATCCGCGTCAACGGGCTGGCGACCGAATGGGGCGAAGCCGATTTGGCTTCGGCCGCCGCCGCCCAGCCCGATGCGATTTTGCTACCCAAAGTGCAGGCGCCGGAGGATTTGACCCGCGTGCGCGGTCGCCTCGATGCCGACGGCGCTGCGCCCGGCATCGCGCTTTGGGCGATGATGGAGACGCCGCTCGCCATACTGAACGCGCAAGCGATTGCCACCGCCGCCGACGCGCCCGCCTATCCGCTCCGCGTCTTCGTCATGGGGACCAACGATTTGGCCAAGGAGACAGGAGCCGCGCTCGTCACGGACCGCGAGCCGATGCTCGCCTGGCTATCGACCTGTATCGCAGCGGCCCGCGCCTACGGCCTCGATATCATCGACGGCGTCTACAACGATTTCCGCGACGAGGACGGCTTGCGGCGCGAATGCGATCAGGGCCGCTTGCTCGGCATGGACGGCAAGACGCTGATCCATCCGGGACAAGTCGCGCCCTGTAACGAAATCTTCTCGCCCACCGGCGAGGACGTCGCCTGGGCCAAGCAGGTGATCGCCGCCTTTGCGGAACCGGAGAACAAGGGCAAAGGCGCGATCACGGTGGAGGGCCGCATGGCCGAGCTGCTGCACGCAGAGATGGCGAAACGCACGGTGGCGATTGCCGACGCCATCGCCGAGCTGGAAAGTGATGCGAGCTGATATGAGCAAGACCAATCCGGGCAACTTTTTCGAAGATTTTTCGATGGGCCAGGTGATCGAACACGCGACGCCGCGCACGGTGAGCCGGGGCGACGTCGCGGTCTATCAGGCGGTGTTCGGGCCGCGCTTTGCCGTGCAGTCCTCTGGTCAATTCGCAGAAGCAATCGGTTACAGGCAAGCCCCGATCGACGACTTGCTGACCTTCCACATCGTCTTCGGCAAGACCGTGCCCGATATCTCGCTGAACGCCATCGCCAATCTGGGCTATGCCGACTGCCGGTTCCTGCGGGCCGTTTATCCTGGTGACACGCTCAAAAGCGTCTCCGAGGTCATTGGCCTGCGCGAAAACTCCAACGGCAAGTCGGGCGTCGTCTATGTGCGCTCGAGCGGAACGAACCAGGCGGGCGAGACCGTGCTCGATTATGTTCGCTGGGTGATGGTGAGGAAGCGCGATCAAGCCGCCGAAGTGGGCGATTCGGTCGTGCCTGATCTGCCCAACTCGGTACCCGTCGAGGTACTGGGCGCCGCCCTGCCCAAGCTCGATCTCGCGGCTTACGATTTTACCCTCGCCGGTGCGGCCCATCGCTGGGGTGACTATAAGGCGGGAGAAAAAATCGACCATGTGGACGGCGTAACGGTGGAAGAGGCCGAGCACCAGATGGCGACACGGCTCTACCAGAACACCGCCAAGGCCCACTTCAATGCCCACGCCATGAAAGAAGGCCAGTTTGGCGCGCGGCTGATCTATGGCGGTCATGTTATTTCGATGGCCCGCGCGCTCTCCTTCAACGGCCTGGCCAACGCCTTTCACATCGCCGCGATCAATGGTGGTCGCCACGTGGCGCCTTGCTTTGCCGGCGACACGATCTACGCCTGGTCGGAAGTTCTGGCCGCCGAGCCGCTCCCCGGCCGCGATGACGTTGGCGGCTTGCGCTTGCGCACCATCGCCACCAAGGACCTCCCTTGCGCGGACTTTCCCGACAAGCTGGACGAGAAGGCGTATGCGGACGGCGTTCTGCTCGATCTCGATTACTGGGCGCTGATCCCGCGCTAGGCGTCTCGTCGGAGCCGCCACAAGGGACCGGCGATTGGAGCCTTCACCTCATGGCCCGATAACAATCGCTTAGCCCCCATTGCCGACCAACATGGGCCACGCTACAACCAAAGTCTAAGCGAACTGATTCTCTCACCTGGAGATGGTGATGGCGGACACCAAATCCCCGGCCCCGAGGCCACTCTCCCCGCACTTGCAGATCTACAAACCGATGCTGACGATGATGATGTCGATCATCCATCGCATCACCGGTTCGGCGCTCTATCTCGGAAGCCTGGGGCTCGTCTGGTGGCTGATCGCTGCGGCTTCGGGACCGGCATATTTCGACTTTGTACAAGGCGTGTTCGGATCGGTTCTGGGGCAGCTCGCGCTGTTGTTTTATGTTTGGGCGCTCATTCATCACATGTTGGGCGGACTGCGCCACTTCGTTTGGGACACTGGCCACGGCTTCGAACTGCCGAGCGTCGAACTGATGGCTCGCGCGAGCTTGGCGGGATCGCTGCTGCTCACCGCGCTCATTTGGGTCTACGTGCAGTTTATGATGGCGGGGGCCTGAGGGATGGATATGCGCACCCCGCTCGCCCGCGTCCGCGGCCTGGGCTCGGCCAAGGAGGGCGCAGATCATTTTTGGCGCCAGCGCCTGACCGCGATCGCCAACGTTCCCCTCACGCTTTTCCTGCTCGTCACCCTCATCGTCTATGGCGGCGCCGACTATGCGGTGGTTGCCAGCCATCTGGCCTCACCGCTTGTCGCGATACCCATGCTGCTGCTGGTTCTTTCGGCCGTTGTTCACATGCGGCTCGGTATGCAAGTCGTCATCGAAGACTATGTCAGTTCAGAAGGATTGAAAATTGTGGGTCTGATGCTCAACACGTTCATTTCCGCAGCCGTCGGCCTGGCCGGCGTCTTCGCGATCCTCAAATTGAGCTTCGGCGCCTGAGCCATGGCAAAGTCTCCCAAATCCGCCAGCGGCGGCGGAAAAAGCGCCAAGGCGCCGGCCCATAATGGCAAAGCCTATCCACTGACCGACCACACTTACGACGTGGTCGTGGTGGGCGCCGGCGGCGCGGGATTGCGCGCCACATTGGGCTGCGCCCAAGCGGGCCTCAAGACCGCCTGCATCACCAAGGTCTTTCCGACCCGCAGCCACACCGTCGCCGCCCAAGGCGGCATCGCTGCCTCGCTCGGCAATATGGGACCTGACGATTGGCGCTGGCACATGTTCGACACCGTCAAGGGATCGGACTGGCTGGGCGATCAGGACGCCATCGAATATCTCTGCCGCCAGGCGCCCCAAGCCGTCTACGAGCTGGAACACTACGGCGTGCCCTTTTCGCGCACCGAGGAGGGCCGGATCTATCAGCGCCCCTTCGGCGGCATGACCACCGACTATGGCGAAGGCCCGCCGGCCCAGCGCACCTGCGCCGCCGCCGACCGCACGGGCCATGCCATGCTGCACACGCTTTATGGCCAGAGCCTGCGGCATACGGCCGAATTCTTCGTCGAGTATTTCGCCATCGACCTCATCATGGATTCCGACGGCGCCTGCCGCGGCGTCGTCGCGCTCTGTCTCGACGACGGCACGCTGCACAGCTTTCGGGCGCACAAGGTCATTCTCGCCACAGGCGGCTATGGCCGGACTTACTTTTCCTGCACCTCCGCCCACACCTGCACCGGCGACGGCAACGCCATGGCGCTGCGCGCGGGCCTGCCACTGCAAGACATGGAGTTCGTCCAGTTTCACCCGACCGGTATCTATGGCGCGGGCATGCTGATCACCGAGGGCGCGCGTGGCGAGGGCGGCTATCTGACCAATTCCGAAGGCGAACGCTTCATGGAGCGCTACGCCCCCCACGCCAAGGATCTGGCGTCCCGCGACGTGGTGTCCCGCTCGATGACGGTCGAGATTCGCGAAGGCCGGGGCGTTGGCGCACTGAAGGATCATATTTATCTGCACCTCGACCATCTCGACCCTGAGGTGCTGGCCGAGCGGCTGCCGGGGATTTCCGAGTCGGCGAAGATATTTGCCGGCGTCGATCTCACCCGCGAGCCGATCCCCGTGCTCCCCACCGTGCATTACAATATGGGCGGTATCCCAACCGATTTTCATGGCCAGGTCGTCTCGCCCAAGGGCCGCAACGCCGATGCGCCCGTCGAGGGTCTGCTCGCCATTGGCGAAGCAGCGAGCGTCTCGGTTCACGGCGCCAACCGACTTGGTTCCAACTCGCTGATCGATCTGGTCGTCTTTGGCCGCGCCGCGGCGCTCAAATGCGCCGAGACGCTGGAATCGGGCGCTGCTCACGCGGACTTGGGCTCAGATGCCTGCGATCTCGCATTGTCCCGCCTCGACCGCTTCCGCTACGCCAAGGGCTCGACGCCCACGGCCGAGCTGCGGCTCGCCATGCAGCGGGCCATGCAAAACAACTGCGCCGTCTTCCGCACCGGCGAGGTTCTGGCCGAGGGCAAGAAGCTGGTGCAAGAGATTTGGAGTGCGAGCGACGACGTCAAAGTCACCGACCGCTCGCTGATTTGGAACACCGATTTGGTCGAGACGCTCGAATACGACAATCTTATCGCCCAGGCGGCCGTCACGGTCGCAGGCGCGGTCGAGCGCAAGGAAAGCCGCGGCGCACATGCCCGCGAAGACTATCCCGACCGGAACGACAAGACCTGGATGAAGCACACCTTGGCCTATGCCGATACGGGCAAGCGGCGGGTCAAAACGGCCTACCGCCCGGTGCACACCCACACGTTGACCGACGATATCGCCTACATCAAGCCGAAGGCGCGGGTGTACTAGGCCCGCGATAGGAAGGACGTTCGCCCCATGGTTCAGCTGACGCTGCCAAAGAACTCGCAGATGCGCGAAGGCAAGACCTGGAACGCGCCCAAGAAGACGGGCAATTGGCGCGAATTCCGCATCTATCGCTGGAGCCCGGATGACGACGAGAACCCGCGGATCGACACCTATCATGTCAATCTCGACGAGTGCGGGCCAATGGTTCTGGACGCGCTCATCAAGATCAAGAACGAGATCGACCCGACGCTCACCTTCCGCCGCTCCTGCCGCGAGGGCATCTGCGGTTCGTGCGCCATGAACATCGGCGGCACCAACACGCTGGCCTGCACGCTCGGCACCGACGAGGTCAAGGGCCGCGTCGCGATCTATCCCCTCCCCCACATGGAGGTCGTCAAGGATCTCGTTCCCGATATGACGAACTTCTACGCGCAGCTCCGCTCCATCGAGCCGTGGCTGCAGACCGAGTCGAGCGAGCCTCAAAAGGAATGGAAACAGTCGCACGAAGATCGCGAGAAGCTGGATGGGCTTTACGAGTGCATCCTGTGCGCTTGCTGTTCGACCTCGTGCCCCAGCTATTGGTGGAATTCGGAGCGCTATTTGGGCCCGGCGGTTCTGCTGCAGGCCTACCGCTGGGTGATCGATTCGCGCGACGAGGCGACTGGCGAACGGCTGGACAATCTCGAAGACCCATTCCGGCTCTACCGCTGCCACACCATTCTCAACTGCTCCAAAGCCTGCCCAAAGGGTCTGAACCCGGCCAAGGCCATCGCCGAGCTGAAAAAGAAGATGGTCGAGCGGCGGGTGTGATGAGACGTGGAAAGGGCCCTCGGGCCTTGAATGCGCAAAATGCGTAAGCGCGCCGCGGTCGCGCTCATCACATCACTCGCTTAGAATCCGATACCGACGCCCACGCCGCCGCCGCCAATGATAACGCGCATGCCGCTGCCGCCAGACGATCGCTTCGTCTTAGAAGATGCCGCTGTCTTCTTCTTTCGCGTTTTCGAAGCCCTCTTCTTCTTGGCCGCCTTCGGCGCCGCGCGCTTGGCTATGGCCGGGCAGTTTCCGCCACCCCAGCTCGTTACTGATGCCAAAGCCTCTTGGGTCGGCGCATTGACGGGCAAGTTCGACCCGGCCAAGGCGTTGAAGCGCTGAACCGCCGCCTGCGATCCCCGCCCCCAATCGCCGTCGATACCGCCGCCGTAGCAGCCGATCTCCTGCAACGCCAATTGCATATTCACGGCCAGGTCCGGCGTCGGCGCCAGAGGGGTTGCTGCGGGGTCGGCGATAATGCTTTCGGGACTATCGGGCGGCGTCACAACCGCTTGGCGATCTTGCGGCGTCGCGGTCGGCTGCTGGCCTGATTGCGGCAGAGCAACTGCCTGAGGGCGCAATGAATTGAGTTTGGCCCGGGCGAAGGAAGCAAAGTCGTGGTCGGGATAGCGCTGCAGAAAGTCTTCGAAATCAGCCGGATTGCTGCTGCCGCGGATTGACACCCAGGATTCCTTGGCGCTTTCGGCCTCTGCGGAAGGGCTGGTTGTGTCCGCCCCCGGCGTCTGCGCCGGAGCACTCGCCGCAAGCCCAAGCATCGCGACGAGCATGGCTGCAAAGAGCGTGTTTGCGCTCTGGACCATGAACGGCCTCCTTAATAGTCTGCCTGGCGGACCGCACCCGTCTGCGCTTTCACAATAGGGCGCGTGTACGCGGGCGATTTGTCCTAGATCAAACTTAGCGACTGAGGCTTGGGTTTCCCAGGACGGCAAGCAGCACAGCGCCTGCGCCGCCGCCTAGCGCGGTTTCTGCGCCAGATAGGCGTAGTAGTTGCAGGTTCCGCTCCGAAAAAGGTTCCCTCCTCGACGGCGGCGCGCTGTCCAGACAGCCATTCGGGCCCGATATCTTCTGGAATCGTGCCGGCCTTGATCGCCATAGGGACATAGCTCTCGGCCAGATTCGCATAGAATGAACCCTCGCCGGCTTCGGCGTAGACGTCGGGAATGAAGTCCAAAATCTGTAAGCCTTGTTGTTTGAGCAAGCCGGGCAGCTGGCGCATGACGTGCGGGTTGGCCACGACCGCATCGAGAATGCCCTTGACCATGCTGGCGTTCAATTTGGCGTCACCGGTGCCAAAGATCATTGAGCCGTAATCGCCATCGAAAATCGCCATCGGAGATCCTGGGCCGAGCACGCGGGCCGCGCTCGCTATCAGACCGCCGGGATCGGTGACGTGGCTGATAAGGGTGTGTGTCACGACCGCGTCGTAGCTCTCATCGGCGTCATCGAGTGCGTGGCAGTCGCCGGCGCGGAATTCAATTCTATCGGAGAGTCCCTCGTCGGCCGCAAAGCCCTTTGCGGCCTCGATCAAAGCGTCGCTCAAATCGATGCCAACGATATCGCCCTTGAAATCGCTGCGCATGGCGAGCGCCCGTGTGGCCACGCCGGTTCCGCACCCAAGGTCCAAAACGCGTGTCCGGGAGCTGAGATCCATTCGGTCGAGATAGGTCTCGCGCATGGCGGCAAAAAACGGGTCCTTGCCGCGAAACTCGAGCCGATCGACAATTTTCTGGACCGCATCCGGCGCCAAGCCGCCGATGGACTGATACACATCGATTTTGCCCATTCATCCTCCAGCGCCCGACCAGAGCCCCATCCTAGCACCGCCTCCGGGCATGTCGATGCAGCCGACGGCCTATCCCGTTCTGCGCTATGGGGCGTGATTGCCTTCGGGTAGGTAATCTTTGACGTGTGCTTTGATGAAGTAGATGAGCGCGCGGGTTTTTGCCGGGACGCGAATTCTGTTTGGAAAAACCAATGAGATCGGGCGTTGTCTCTCAAATTCCCAATCCGGCAAGAGTTTCACCAGGCGTCCGTTGCTCAATTCATCGACGATCGCGTAGTCCGGCAGCGGCCCTATGCCCGCGCCGTTCAAGATCAAGGATTTCGCCGCCCCGCCGCCATTGGTCTTGAGCACGTTGGCGAAGGTGATGGTTTTTTCTTCACCCGATGGGTGCCGCAGTTGTACGCGCCCCGAGGTGATCCATTGGGTAACAGTGATCCAGGTCTGACTTGTCAGGTCTTCCGGTGTCTCCACCGATAAGTCTTGTGCCAAATCACGCGAGGCGCACAAGGGAACATTGGTGTCGCCGGTCTTGGTCGTTCTCAGATTGGCGCTGTCGAATTCGCCGATGCGGATTGCCAGATCAAAGTTTTCGGCAATCAGGTCCACAAATTTGTTTTCGAGAATGAATTCGATTTGAACTTCGGGATACGCCAACCGAAATTTTGGTATGAGTCTGCCTCGACGTGACCGTCGAAACGCCGATCGGAACTCTGGAAGCGAACAAGGTGAATGCCGCTTTAGGCAACATCGGATTCATACCGGCATCGCTCTATTGGCAGCGCGGCAATTTCCATTTCAATCTTTATGAAACCGTCACGGCGCCGACGGCCGTGTTCGACCGCAACGACTTTCCCAATATCAGCCGGAATCAGTGGAGCTTTGACACGGTGTTCGCAATGACATGGCTCGACTGGACATATGGTCTGGAGGTCTCGCTCGTACCGGGCATCATCGTCAACACAGAGGACCTGGCGACAAAATACCAAACCGGCGCCGAGTTCCATTTGGATTACATGCTCAACAAGTTCTTCACGCCATTGTTCGGAATTGGTGTGCACGGCTCTTTTTATAAGCAATTCACGGGCGACAGTGGCGCCGGCGCGGCGCTTGGGTCTTTCAAGGGCGAGGCGTCGTCAATCGGTCCAGCCGTTCTGTTTCGTCCCGTAGTCGCCGGAAAGCAAACCTATTTCTCCGCCAAGTGGTTGCATGAATATGACGTGAAGAATCGTTTTAAAGGCGATCTATATACCTTTACCGGGGGACTGAAATTCTGACACAAGCCTGAATGCCCGGATGCGAATTATTGGCCGAATCTTAAAGATAAAATTAAATTCCTTCTTTTGATGCCATCGTACGCTATACTCAACCTCACATTGAAAGTCACACACGTTGTCCAAGACCAACACATCAATGGCGACTGGCCCAAATCCTATCGACATACACGTGGGCAACCGCGTGCGATCGCGACGTATGATGACCGGGATGAGCCAGGTCAAGCTGGCAAACGAAGTTGGTCTGACGTTTCAGCAGATCCAGAAATACGAGAAAGGCGCCAACCGGATTTGCGCCAGCCGGTTGTTCGAGTTTTCTCAGATACTTGATGTGCCCGTGGAATTTTTTTTCCAGGACACCGACGTAGAATTGGCGGGAGCGCCATCTGATGGGCAACAGACCGACGACACTTATTCGATCCACGACTTTTTGAACTCCCACGAAGGCGTCGAGCTCAACCGCGCTTTCATGCAGATCAAAGAGCCAAAGGTTCGCCGTATCGTGCTCGACCTGATGCGCTCGCTCATCGATTAGCGTGCGGCTTTGTCAGAGCCGTAGACCTTCCAAACATCAATAAATTCAGATCAGCGTGTCGGAAGCGGCGGCGCGGACAAGCTTATTTTCCCGAATAGTCTCCGGGGCGCTTTTCTGCCATGGCCGCCATTGCCTCACGATGATCGCTTGTGCGGTGCGCCAGGGCCTGCATGGAGGCCGACATCTCCAACAAGGATGCGAGCGGCAAGTGCTGACCCTCGCGGATCAGACGTTTGGCCATGCGGACAGCGCCCGGCGGGTTGGCCGCGATCCGGTTTGCCAGAGCCAGTGCCGCCTCCATCAATTCCGGGGCCGGCACGAGCTTGGAGATTAGGCCGCATTCAAGCGCGCTTTCGGCGTCAAGCATATCGCCAGTGAAGGTCATCTCGCACGCCTTGGAAAGACCAACCACCCTTGGCAGGAACCATGCACCGCCATCGCCTGGAATGATCCCCAGTTTGACGAAACTTTCGGCGAATTGGGCGTCCTCGGCGGCAATGCGGATATCGCACATGCAAGCCAAATCGCAACCGGCGCCGATGGCGGGACCGTTTACGGCCGCGATTATCGGCACGTCCAGCCGATCGAAGGCCAGCGGTATGCGTTGGATGCCGGTGCGGTAGAATTGCTCGATCTGGGCCGGTGTTGCATCGGATTCGGTCAGCTCGGCGCGCAATTTTTTGAGATTGCCGCCGGATGAAAACGCGGTCCCATTGCCGGTTAAAATCGCGACGCGCACGCTTTGGTCGGCTTGCACCTGCTCCAGGGTCGCGACAATCCCATCGACCATATCGATCTCGGAGATGGCGTTGCGCGTTTCCGGCCTGTTCAGCCGAAGGACAACAACATGTCCCGCTGGTTCATAAACAACTGGATCTTCAGACACGCTTCTCGTCCTATATTTGTTCAGCCGCATCTTGCGAGGCCGTGATCCACGGCCACATTCTCGAACCACCCAAGGCGCAGACTTCACGCCCAAGCTGGTCCGCCCAATAGGTTTCATTACCGGCTTCATCGCGCCATGACCACAGACGCCTTGTGCTGAGCTGAAGCTCGTGCTCGCGCGTGAAGCCGATTGCCGCATGAACCCCGTGGGCTATCGCTGCCGCTGTCGAGGCCGCATCACCGGCCCGTATCTTTGCCGCGGCGCAATGAGCAATGGCCCTGTCACTACCAAGCACGGGCATCGCCGCTTCGAGCGCCGCATTGGCCGCGCTCGCTTCCTCTGCAAGGACGGCAAGCTGCTGTTGTATTGCCTGAAATTTGCCGATTGGCCGGCCAAATTGCTCGCGATCATTTGCATAAGCGACGGTCAGCTCCAGGATACGTCGCAACACGCCTGCCATTTGGGCCGCGCGGGCCAACGCGAAGAGGGCCTGGGGGCGCTCGGGCTCTGCCAACGGTCCCGACACAAAGACGGTGGACGCATTTTGGAAGGTGAGCGTGTCGCGGGGCTCGCCTGCAAGATTGCAGGACTGGTGCTGCACAGCCTTTTCCCGGTCGACCGCAACCAGATGAACGGTGGCGCCTTCGCGCGCCAACGCGGCAACCCTGTCGACGTGACGCCCCCAGGGGACGCGGTGGAGCACGCCGCTTAGTGTGCCGCCGCCATTGGTCGACAGCTCCGGCAATTCGGCGCCCAGTCCGGGAGCGAGCGACGTCAGATCCCCGCAACTGTCGAAACCCTGTTCGGACAAAAGGCCGAGGGATAGAACCGCTTCGACGACCGGAAGAGGCACCAGATTGTGGCCAGCGAGGCGGCAAAACCCAATGGCCTCGCTCCAGCCCAGTCCCGCACCGCCCGCCGCTTCTGGCACCGCAATTTTGAACCAGCCGTCAGCGGCGATTTTCTGCCAGGCGGATCCCGGCCATTGGCCGGCCTCCACCTCGCCGATCATCGCTTTGTCGTACAGGCTTTCCAGGAGACTGCCGGCCGCATCGAAAAGAACTTCGTCGTCGCTCATCTGAGGCCAAGCCCCCGTGCAATAATCCCACGCAGAATTTCCCGCGTGCCGCCGCGCAAGGAGAAGGATGGCGCCAGCAGCACTGCCTCGCCAAGCATGGCTTCCAGGGCGTCGCCCTCGCCCGGGCGCGCCTCGAGACTGAAAATCGTGCGCATGGTCTCCGGCATCGCCTGCTCGAAGGAGGTTCCGAGATCCTTCACGATCGCCGCTTCGACGTTGGGCAATCTGCCTTCTTGCAAGGCGCTCGCGACCGAGAGTGACATGTGCCTCAAGGTCATCAATTGGGCGCTCAGCCGGCCAATGACCACACGGGACCGCTCATCGGCCGCTGGACCCAGATATTCGACCGCCGCCTCGAGCAATCGAAAGGTGCTCAAGAAACGCTCCGGTCCGCTGCGCTCGAAAGCCAATTCCGAGAGCACCTGTTGCCAGCCCCCATTCACCTCGCCAAGCACCATGGCGTCTGCGACGAACACGTCATCGAAGAAAATTTCGTTGAAGTGCGCATCGCCTGCAAGGTTCACGATCGGACGGATTTCAACCCCGTCCGAGCTGAGATCGATAAGCAGCTGGCTCAAGCCGGCATGGCGGTCATCGCTTTTTGGCGCGGTTCGACAAAGGCAGATCATATAGGTGCAGTGCTGGGCGAAACTCGTCCATATCTTGGAGCCGTTCAGCCGCCAGCCGTCCTCGACCGGCTCGGCGCGGGTGGCGATGGAGGCCAAGTCCGAGCCGCTGTTGGGCTCGCTCATGCCGATCGCGAAATAGCAAGTTCCCTCGACGATACGGGGCAGAATCTCGGCGCGCTGGGCCTTTGTGCCGTAGCGCAGCAGAAGCGGGCCGCTCTGCCTGTCGGCGATCCAGTGCGCGCCCATCGGGGCGCCAGCGGCCAAAAGCTCTTCTACGACCACATAGCGATCGAGCATGGTGGCGTCTCTTCCACCATATTCCTTCGGCCAAGTCATGCCGATCCATCCGCGCTCGCCCAGCAATCGGCTGAACTCAGGCGACGGCGTCATCCAGGAGTCGATCGGCTTGGTGTTGAACAGATCACGGTGGTCGGCGATGAACGCACGGACCTCGTCTCTCAGCGAGCGTTCATTTGCCGGCAGAGTCGCTGGAGCAAAGCGGATGATTTCTTCGCCTGCACTCATAACCAAAACACACCGCGGCTTGGCCACGGCCTGGGTTGGCGGCTCACAAATGGCGCCCACTCTGCTGGCAGGCCATCAACCCGGTCATGTCTTGCTGTCTGCATGGCGTCGTTTCAATTCTGCTTGATTACAAACGATAACACCGGCATCGAACCTGTCTACGGGCCAGCTGACACCGCTTGCACGAAGGCCATCAAAGCTCTTGGGCAAGGCGGACGCCCTCGTCGACGGCGCGCATTGCATCGAGTTCCGCCGCTTTCTTGGCGCCGCCGATGACGTGTAGCTTGATGTCTTTGCCAGCCAACTCGTTATAAAGGTCGCGGTTGGAGTCCTGGCCGGCGCATATCACGATCGTATCGCAAGCGATGGTCTTGGGGTCGCCGCCTACCGTGATGTGAAGGCCGTCATCGTCGATGGACTCGTAGGTGACCCCCGCCAACATTCGCACCCCGTGTTTTCGCAGGCCGTTGCGCAGGATCCACCCCGTGGTAACGCCGAGCCCGGCGCCGGGTCTGGATTCCTTGCGTTGCAGCATGGTGATCTCGCACGGCGCTGCCCCATCGCCGGTTGAGCTCTCCATGAGCCCGCCGGCCTGTTCGATTTTTGGATCGACCGACCACTCGCTCAGAAATTCGCTTCCGCTCATGTCCGCTGGCCGGCAAAGATATTCAGCGACATCGAATCCGATGCCACCCGATCCGACGATCGCAACCCGCGAGCCAGCGGTTTTCTTTCCCGACAGAAGATCGGCGTAGGAAATAACGTTCTGCCGGTCGAAGCCGGGAATGGCCGGCATGCGCGGACGCACGCCGGTCGCGATTACGATGTCCTCGAAGTCACCCGCCAACACATCCTCTGGCGTGGCTCGGGTGACCAGGCGAACGTCCACGCCGCCCTCGGCCAGTCGGCCTTCCAAATAACGCAGCATCTCGTTGAACTCGGCCTTGCCGGGAACCGCTTTCGCCAGATTGAGTTGTCCGCCAATTTGATCGGCGGCCTCAAACAGCGTCACGCGATGACCGCGCGCGGCAGCTTCGGCCGCGCAAGCCAAACCGCCTGCTCCAGCTCCGATAACTGCGACCTTGCGGGGCATCTTCGCCGGCCCTTCATCGAACTCGCTCTCGCGGCAAGCGCGCGGATTGACCAGGCACGTGGCAGCGCGGCCGGAAAAAATGTAGTCGAGGCAAGCCTGATTGCAGCCGATGCACGTATTGATGGAGTCCGCTTTACCGGCCCGCGCCTTCTTCATGAAGTCCGGGTCGGCCAAAAGAGGACGCGCCATGGAGATCAAATCGGCATCTCTTGCGGCCAGTACATCCTCGGCGATCTCAGGCACATTGATCCGGTTCGACGCAACGACGGGAATTGTGACCGCCTTTTTCAGCCGCCCGGGCGCGAAGCGCCAAACGGCGCGCGGGATCATATAGGCGATCGTCGGCACCCGTGCCTCGTGCCAACCGATGCCCGTATTCAAGATATCCGCGCCCGCCGTTTCCACCATCTGGGCCAAGTTGTCGATCTCGTCGCCGGTGGCGCCGCCCTCCACGAGATCCAACGCTGAAATCCGGTAAATGAGGATCGAATCCTTCCCCAGCGCCCGGCGGACCCGCTTGACGATTTCGACAGGAAAACGGTGCCGGTTCTCCACCGAACTACCCCAATCGTCCTCGCGCCGATTTGTGCGCGTCACGGTGAACTGATTGATGAGATAACCTTCCGATCCCATGATCTCGACACCGTCAAAGCCCGCCTCCTTGGCCAAGCTGGCGCAGCGCACAAAGTCGTCGATCGTGCGCTCGATTTCCTCCGGCGCCAATTCACGCGGACTGAACCGGTTGATCGGGGAGCGGACGGCGCTTGGCGCGACGCAATCTTCTTGCCGGGCATAGCGTCCCGAATGCAAAATCTGCAGGCAGATCAACCCGCCTTCCTCGTGAACCGCGTCGGTTACCCGGGCCAGTTCAGCGGTTTGCGACGGGTGGTCCAAGATCGGCGCGTCGGGCTCCACCAGCCCTGCCGAATTGGGCGCACAGCCACCGGTGATGATGAGGCCGATCTCGCCCTTGGCGCGCGCGGCATAGAATGCGGCAAGCTTGCGGGTCCCGTCGGGCTCCATCTCCAGACGCGTGTGCATCGAACCCATGATGGCTCGATTTCTCAATCGCACGTGACCGAGATCGAGCGGCGCCAAAAGATTTGGGTAACCCGCGGCGCCCGCAGTATTTTTGCTCATTCCGCGCTCCCTCGACAGCAACAATATTGCGCATTTTCTAACGATCGTTAGGTTATGTTAAGCAGGAGTCTTTGGCAAAGTTTCTGCCCTATGGGGTATCCGTAACCGCAAATCCGTTGTTTAAGACGATTGCGTCGCGCTCGGCTACCTTGGCCCGAAACGCCACGCCAGCGCTTTCACGCCACATCTCGACGCGAATCGTCTCGCCCGGATATACCGGCGTGGAAAAGCGCACAGCGAGGCTTGTCAATCGCCGCGCGTCATAACCGCAATAGGCCTTGAGCACGGCGCGCGCGGCGATCCCATAGGTCGCCAGGCCATGCAGGATGGGACGCGGGAAACCGGCCGCGCGGGCGACCTCGGGGTCGACATGAAGCGGATTGTCGTCGCCCGAGAGCCGATAAATCAGAGCGGCTTGCGGCAGCGTGGCGAGGTCGCAGGATAGATCGGGCGTGGTCTCGGGGAGGGCATGCGGTTTTGGCGCCGGCCCGGCCTTGCCGCCGAAGCCGCCATCGCCGCGGCAAAAGGTGGACATGGACGACCGCGCCAACACCTCGCCGCTGGCCTTGTCGATGATGTCGCGCACCGAATAGACGATGGCGCCCTTGTCTGCGCCCTTGTCCAGAATATCTGTCACCTTGGTGCGGCCGATCACGGTGCCTTCGGCTGGAATGGGGCGCAAGATCTCCAACCATTGCTCGCCATGGAGCACCTGTTTCCAATCGATCCCGGTTTCGGGGTCCTTCAGCCAAAAGCCCGGATAACCGAGCACCACCGCCATGGATGGGACGGCCAGAAGATTTTCCTCATAGACATATCGCAGCTCGCCTTCGTCCATGGGATCGGAGCCGAAGCCAAGTCCGAGCGCATAGAGGATCGTGTCGCGCTTCGAATAGCTGTGCTCCACGTCCTCGAAGGGCCAGGTCAGAAGTTTTTCCGGATCGATGGGCATGCGTTGTCCGCTTTTTAAAGAATGGTCTGTGTTCCCAATACGGTAGTCACCTGGCTCGATAGCACGCCGCCATTACCATGGGCCAAGGCGAGCTCGGCCGCATCAATCTGGCGCTCGCCACATTCGCCGCGAAGCTGTCTCACCGCTTCGATCACGGTGAAGATGCCATACATGCCAGGATGGACGCACGATAACCCGCCGCCATTGGTATTTACGGCCAAGTCCCCGCCTGGAGCGATGCGTCCCTGCGATACGAACGGACCGCCTTCGCCCTTCTGGCAGAAGCCCAGATCCTCGAGGAACAGAAGCGTGTTGATGGTGAAGGCGTCATAGAGTTCCAAAACGTCAATGTCAGATGGCCCGACGCTCGCCATATCGAAGGCGCGCGAACCAGATTCTGTGGCAGCGGTGACGGTAAGGTCAGGCATGTTCAGAATGCTGCGATGCCAGTGCGCGGCTCCGGCACCCAGCACATAGACGGGCGGCTTGGCAAAATCCTTGGCCCGCTCCGACGCGACAACGACAAGCGCCCCGCCGCCGTCGGTGACCAAACAGCAATCGCGCACCGACAAAGGGTCCGAAACCATGCGAGCGGCCAAAACGTCCTCGATGGTGAGCGGATCGCGTTCGAAGGCTTCCGGATTGAGACCGGCCCATTTGCGCGCCGCCACGGCGACTTCGGCGAGATGTTCGCGTGTGGTGCCGTACTCATGCATGTGGCGGGCGGCCGCCAGTGCATAAGAGGAAATCGGATAGCGTGGTTCGAACGGCGCTTCGTAGGGTTGGGGCTCCGACATGCTGGTCAGCCGGCCGCCTAGAGTGCGCTGATTTGAGCCATAGCAAATGAGGACGGTTTCGCAGAGCCCGGCCCGGATTGCCAGCATGGCGTTCAGTAAATAGTGCACGAAGGAGGACCCGCCGAAGACGGTGCCTTCGGAAAAGCGCGGCCGAATACCGAGATATTCGGCGACCGACATGTTCGGTATATAGTGAAATGCCGAAGCAGACATGACCGCGTCCACGTCACGCGTCGTCAAACCTGCTTCATCGAGCGCAACCTTTGCCGCATCGGCCAGGATTTCGATGGCCAGACGGCCCGGCGCCTCGCCCATGCCCCCATGGCCGACCCCGACAATCGCCGCAGAGCCTCTCAACTCATGTGCCATCACTGTGACCCTTCATGACCCTTATGCCGGTTTGAACAGGACGTTGGGCGCATCGGCCACCTCGCCGCCATAAGCCCGCACCGCCATTCCGACCCCGACCTCGTGCGGCGCGATGCCATCAACACGGCTCATGACGCGGGGCCCCTCCTCCAGATCGATCAGGGCGACGTTGTAATCGCCTCCCTTGTCCGGCAGTCGGCGCACGACGGTAACCGAATAGACCGTGCCCCGGCCCGTGGGTTCCACCTCATCCAGCCGATCACTGCCGCAATGGGGGCAAAGAACACGCGGGTGATAGATGTGTTGCCCGCAGGGCGCGCATCTCTGAATCACGAATCTGCCGTCTGCGAGCGCGGCCCGAAACGCCGCGTCTGGTCCATTGCCGCTCAACTGTGTCTCTCCTGCGTTTTCGATTGTGTTCGGCTGCCGGGACGCCGGTGTCGCCCAGTGTGCTCTCAGTGTCGCCAGCAGTCGGTGCGGCACGGCGAGCGTTCACCTCAGATCGGGCAGTTCTTCGGAAAATTGGGCTTGCGCTTTTCGAGATGTGCGGCCAGGCCCTCCTTCACCTCGTCGCCGGCAAACCCAAGAAGCTCGAGCGCGGTCGAGGCATCGAAGGTCGGGCCCGCCATGCGCAGCCAATTGTTGAGTGCATATTTGGTCCAGCGGATGGCGCTTGGAGCCCCGTTGGCGAGCTCGGTCGCGATCTCGAGCGCTGTTTCCTGCAGCACTTCGTCCTCCACGCACATGGAAACGAGACCAATCCTATCGGCCTCCTCGCCCGAAAGCGGTCTGCAGGTCATGAGATAATACTTGGCCTTGGCCATGCCGACGAGAAGCGGCCATATGATGCACGCAACGTCGCCGGCCGCCACGCCGAGCCTTGTGTGGCCATCGATAATGCGCGCTTTTTTTCCAGCGATCGAAACGTCGGCCAGAATGCCAACGACCAGCCCGGCGCCCACGGCGACGCCGTTGATCGCCGATATGATCGGTTTGTTGCAATTGATGACGTTGTAAACGAGATCCTTGGCTTCCTTCCAACCCTTGGCCCGGACCACCGGATCCTCGATCATCGCCTCAATCATCTCGAAATCACCGCCCGCCGAGAACGCCTTGCCGGCGCCCGTTACGATCACGGCCGATATGTCCTGATCGGCGTCGATGCCGCGCCAAATATTGGTCAGTTGCGTATGGGTCTCGGCATCGACCGAGTTGTAGGTCTCCGGCCGGTTGAAGGTAATCCGCAAGACCCGGTCGGCCGGGCGGTCAATGTCGAGTTTGGTATAATCTGCATAGGGGTCGCTCATGATGTTCGCCGTCCATTTCCTGGGTGATTGGGGAACGCTCCGGTTTCGTGCGGTTGCCTGAGGCGCGGTCTCATTCGGGCGGATCCCAGCAAAAGACGTCGGGCGAACGCTCGAGAGGCAACAGGGATGTCTCCAGCGCCGGCATGGCGTGCGCGGCGATGGTCTCGGGCGTCCAGCCGCCCTGGCGGTGAACGGAGCGCAGCGGCCTCGACTGGCCCATCAGGAAAACCTCGCTGCCGCGAACCGCGAATATTTGTCCGCTCACGCCACTGGCTTGATCGCTGGCCAGGAATACGGCCATCGGGGCGACCTTTTCGGGCGTCATCGATTTCATTTTCTCAAGACGTTCGGCCTGGCTCGGATCGTTGGGAATGGTCCCGATCATCCGGCTCCAGGCGAAGGGGGCGATGCAGTTGGAGCGAACATTGAAGCGCTGCATATCAAGTGCGATCGACTTCGACAGTGCCGCGATACCGAGCTTGGCGGCCGAGTAATTGGCTTGCCCATAATTTCCGATCAGACCCGATGTCGACGTCATGTGAACGAAGGCGCCCGATTCTTGCTTGCGGAAAATTTGGCCCGCATGACTGCTGACATTGAAGGAACCGTGCAAATGCACATCGATCACGGCGCGCCAGTCTTCAACCGTCATTTTGTGGAATATCTTGTCCCGAAGGATACCGGCATTGTTGACCACGATGTCGATCCGGCCGAATTGATCGACCGCCTGGGCGACGATGCGTCCGGCTCCGTCATAATCTGAGACGCTCTCGAAATTGGCGGCGGCTTCGCCGCCTGCTTTTTCGATCGCTTTGACAACATCGTCGGCGGGCCTTTCGTCCGCTTCGGTGCCCGAGACCGAGACGCCTGGATCGTTGACGATAACCTTGGCACCGTGAGCCGCTATTAATTGCGCGATCGCGACGCCAATGCCGCGGCCGGCTCCGGTCACCACGGCCACCTTGCCGGAAAGCATCGGCTTGCTACCTGTCATAACGTTCTCATCCCCTGCCGCAACAGCCCCATGCTAGCTTCAACTTGCATCTTCTTGGAAAGCCGTATCCTTCATGGCAGATTGCTGCTGGGCGTCAATAAACCCGGCCAGCTTGGGATACTCTTCCGCCACCTCCTTCAGTATCGCTTCGATGGGCGGTTCGGCAAACAGTCCCCGGTCCCTGACATATTCCATGTGACGTCGGTTGTTGGTGTCGAATTCGTGAAACAACGCGTCGTTGTGCCCATCAAAAACGAGCGGCTTCACGCCGAAGCGCTCGCACAGTTCGATATTGAAGGCCGGCGTGACCTTGACGATCCGGTCATCCAGCCACATCGCCGTATAGCCATGATAGACAAAGACATCCGTGCCCATCAGTTCGCGAAGCTTGGGCGAGTTGAGGTGGTTGCACACATCGGCGAAACCGATGGCGGACGGAATACCGGCGGCGCGGGCCAGGGCCGTCAGCAAGATGGCTTTCGAAACGCAATACGCGCTCGTCTGCTCAGCTACATGGCTTGCCCGGTAGTCGTCGGCATCGAATGAGATGCTGTAGGGATCGTAGCGGATGCCGTCGCGAACGCCCTCGAACAGGGCGATTGCGCGGCCTTGCGGGTTATTGGCCGGGACATTCCCAACGAGCCGATGCGCCAACTCCCGTATGACAGGGGAATCGCAATCGATGTATCGGGTCGGTTGCAAATAGTCCGAGAGCGTTTTGTCGTTGAGCATCCCTTGCCGGACTTTCAGTTCCAGTGGTCATCATTTCTAACGAGTGTTAGATTTCTAGTGTCACTGGTCGGGCCGATCAAGTGGAGAATACCCAGACGATCGCTGCGTGGATGGTGTGGATCGGCGCCGAGAAATCGCCCTCGAGAACTGAACCGCTTGGCGCGCTGTCCGCCCTCGTCAACCGCGCAAAAAAACACCCCCGATCCATAGAATCGGGGGTGCAAGTAACGCTGGTTGCGGGAGCACGCTACCAGCGTTGTTTGTACCTCGACTATGCACGTCTATAGAGAGCCATAGCTGCTATTCTGATGTCCGGTTTACCCCTCAAAGCGGACGTGCTGGGCCTCAGCGCTCGACGTCCGCTTTTAGCCAAAAGCGGACGTCTGGGACCGTTGTTGAGCAAAGAGTGTGAGTGTGTGTCCGACCTAGCAGTCAGCAGCCGGCCAATAGAGCGCCTTCGCGCACATGAAATGGCACGGGCTTTGCTCCATTTCTGATCAGAGAGACCCTATACGTCCCGGAATGGGGCGGTTTAGGCCGTGCGCTCCAAATTGGAACCGCACAAACCTAAAATGGTGCCCATATGAGCAGCAGACTGGAATACAGAAGCGGCGCGGCCGATCCGTTGGAGCGGATCCGGCGGCAAATGCTGGCCGCGCTTGGCGTTGTCGGCTTCTTCAGCCTGTTCGCAAATCTGCTGTTGTTGGCGGCCCCGCTCTACATGCTGCAGGTCTATGATCGTGTGCTCAGCAGCCGCAGCGAGGAAACCCTGCTCTATCTGACGCTGGTCGCGTTTGGCGCGTTTGCCGCCTATGCGGCGCTCGATTACGTGCGAGGCCGCGTCATGGTGGTTGCTGCCAATTGGCTCGACCGGCAATTGCGCGGGCCGCTGCTGAGCGCATGCCTGGCTGAGGCTTCGAAGGGGGGCGTGGGTACGGGCGAGATCATGCGCGACGTGACGACGCTGCGCGTCACGCTATCGGGCGCGGCGGTGCAACCGCTGCTCGATGCGCCATGGACGCCGATCTTCGTGCTGGCGATGTTTTTGCTCCATCCGCTGCTTGGTTGGGCGGCGGTCATCGGCGCCGCGCTTTTGCTGGCTACGGCGATCGCCAATGAATGGCTCACGCGCCGGCCAGTGGCCCAGGCCGGACAGCTTTCGGGCGAAATGGATTTACTGGCCGACGAGGCGCTACGCAATTGCGATGCTGTCAGTGCGATGGGCATGACGGGCCATATCGGCAAGCGCCTGGAGGGCGCCAATGGCGGCGCGCTGGCGCTGTTGGAACGGGCAAGCGTATGGGGCGGCGCTGCGTCGGCCTTTTCCAGGCTACTGCGCTATGGGCTTCAAGTGGGTATTCTGGGGCTTGGCGCCTGGCTGGTGCTGCAGAATGAATTGACGCCCGGCGCCATAATCGCCGCATCGATCTTGATGGCACGCGCCTTGGCGCCGGTCGATATGGCGATTTCGTCCTGGCGTAGCATTGTCGCAGGACGCCGGGCCTTGGGCCGGATCAAGGCGGCGCTGACGTTGGCGATTGAGCGGCCATCGGAAATGCGGCTGCCGCGGCCCGAGGGCAAACTTCTGGCGAACAAAATCAGCTATGCGGCCGACCGGGCGGAGGAAGCGATCCTCTCTGGCGTTTCGTTCGCTCTGCGCGGCGGTGAAAGCCTCGGCATCGTCGGACAGACGGCGGCCGGCAAGTCGACGCTGGCAAGAATTTTGGTCGGCAGCCTCAAGCCCCAATCGGGTGCGGCCCGCCTCGATGGCGCCGAGATGGTCTCGTGGCGTCCCGACGACCGCTGCCGCTATGTGGGATATATGCCGCAAACGGTCGAACTGTTTTCGGGCAGCGTGCGTGACAATATCGCCCGTTTCGCTGAGCCGGACGACCGGGCGCTGGTCGAAGCGGCCCGGATGGCGGGAGCCCACGAGCTGATCCTGTCGCTGCAGCAAGGCTACGACACGGATATCGGGCCAGGCGGTGCGCGCCTATCGGGCGGCCAACGCCAGCAGATCGCGCTCGCCCGGGCGCTCTATGGCGACCCGGCCTTCGTCGTGCTCGATGAGCCGAACGCGAATTTAGACCGCTGCGGTGAGGACGCCTTGGCGGGCGTCCTGTCCACACTCAAAGCGCGCGGCGTAACGGTGATCGTGATTTCTCACCGGCCCAACGTGATGCGTGAGGTCGACAAGATGTTGGTATTGGACCGGGGGCGGGTCGTCATGTTTGGCCCGCGCGACGAGGTGATCGCCGCCGTCAGCCAACCCCACGAACCAAAGGCATTGGCACAATGAAGACGCGCAATGAAAAACGACTTTCCGTGATCACCCGGGAGCGGCGCTCGCTCGGCATGCTGCGCTCGGAAGACTCCCTGGACCTTCCAGCGGAAGCCGGAGAGCGACCTGGAATTGGGCGGCTGATGGGTGCCGGGATGCTCGTCATCGCCGGGTTTTTCGTCGGTCTGACGGCTTGGTCGTCAAGCGCTCCAATTTCGAGCGCGGCCTTAGCGCACGGGCAGGTTAGTCTGGAGACCAAGCGCAAATTGGTTCAGCATTTGGAAGGCGGCATCGTTAGTCGAATCATGGTGCGGGAAGGCCAGCTGGTCGAGGCAGACGACGTGCTTCTCGTGTTGGATGAAAAACAAACGCGCGCCAGCGTCGATCTGTTGCGCTCGAAGATTGCCTCGGCCGGCCAACAGATCGAGCTGCTCCAGGAAGAACTTAGCCTGATCGTGCGCTTGTATGATCAAGGTTTGGCGCGTAAACCGCGGCTCTTGGCACTGCGCCGCAGCTTGGCCGATATCGAGGGCAAAAGGCTTCAGGACGAAGCCAGGCTTGAGGCGAGCTTGGACACGCTCGAGCGGGCTAAGATCCTGGCCCCGGTCGGGGGAAATGTGGTTGGTCTTAAGGTACATACGTTGGGCGGTGTGATAGCGCCCGGATCCGAACTGATGTCGATTGTCCCGAGTGGCGAAAAACTCATCGTCGAAGCGCGCGTGCAGCCGAACGATATCGACGTGGTCCATGCAGGTCTTGCGGCCCAAGTTCAGCTCGCGCCGTTTTCTGCACGCGTGCAGCCGCCAATATCAGGCTCGGTGGAATCGGTTTCGGCTGATCGGATGACCGATGAGCGCACGGGTGAGGACTATTATTTGGCGCAGATCAAGCTGGACGATGTCGCCGATCCGGCGATCGGTGGGATCGAGCTGATACCCGGAATGCCGGTACAGGTGTCGATCGTTACCGGCGCGCGGACGTTTCTCAGTTATTTGAGTGCACCCATCATCAAGAGCTTCGGCCGGGCGTTCCGGGAGGACTAAAACCTTCCCGAGCCCTTTATCAAGCGAGCAAGAAATCGTCTGCCGTGAGGCTGGCGGCGTCGACGCCGACCAGTGTTACGCTGTCCTCGGTGTTGAATTCGATGACCGCGTCGCCCCAAACATCAGTGATGGTGAAGTCGCTCAGTGCAGTAAAGCCGAAGCCGATGACGTCCAGCATATCGTTATCGTTTGATAGCTGGCCGAAATCCCAAATGATGTCTTCGTCGGAGCCAGGTCCGAACACAAAGACGTCATTGCCGCGGCCGCCTTCCATGAAGTCGTCGCCGGAGTTGCCGATCAGACGGTCGTTGCCACGGCCGCCGACCAGATAATCGTCGCCGCCTTGAGTGCCGGCCGCCATGGTTGCAGCGTCGCCATAGAGCAAGTCATCGCTGCGGCCGCCTTGGACGTTATCGTCGCCGCCCACTGCGTTGCCGGTCATTTCGATCGCGTCGCCATAAAGCGTGTCATTGCCGTTACCGCCGGCGACGTAATCATCGCCGCCTTGCGCGTTTTCGGCCAAAATCGCGACGTCACCGATGAGCGTGTCATTGCCGCCATTGCCTTCGAGCGCGTCGTTACCGCCCTGGCTGGTACCGGCCAGCGTGCCCTTGGTTTCGCCATAGGCCGCGTCGTTGCCGCCGCCGCCTTTGATCACATCATGGCCCGCGCCGCCTTCGAGCGTGTCGTTTCCGCGACCGCCAGAAAGCCAATCGGTGCCGTCGCCGCCTAAAAGCTCGTCATCGCCGGCGCCGCCAACGATGGCGTCATCGCCGGCTTCGCCGTTCAGCAGATCGTTGCCGGCTTGGCCGCGCAAATAGTCGTGCCCATCGCCGCCATAGAGATCATCGTCACCCCGGCGGCCGACAAGATTGTCATTGCCCTTAAAGCCAAGGATCAAGTCATGCTCGTTGGTGCCTACCAGATAATCGTCATCCCACGTGCCGCCGATGCGGTTATGGGCGATGAAAACATCGTCTTGCAGATAGTCGATGCCTGTATTGCGGACGATGATTTCCGAGAAATTCGTCTCTTTAATCTCCTCAAGCAGCTCGGGAAAATCTTTCAAGCGTTCCTCGAAATAGAAGCGGTCGCCGTCGCGCAGTCGCAAGAACTGGTCGAGCACGATGGCCTGGAAGGTCGAGCCCAGTTGCGAGCCCTTCACCTTATCCTCGGCCAAGCCGCCGACCCAGAGGTCGACATTGTCGATGGACATATAGGACTGAGCCAACTGGGCGGCCAGCACCGGATCGGACGTCAACTGCGAGAAGTCAGTATAGACGTCGAGGCCCAGATCGGCGCGCATATTATTGAGCGTCGGAATGCCGTGGTCACGGCCGCGCAGAATGTTCAAGACAGCTAGGTCGCGCCCCGAATCGCCTGGGCCGAACAGCAAATTGCGAACATCGTCGACGATATTGGCGTCGACTTCCTGGCCCTTGTAGGCCGACAGACCGCGGACCAGCGAGTCGAGCCCACCGTCTTCGGCCAATTTGGTCGGTTGGAAAAAGGCCTCGAACAGATTGAGAGTTCCGCCGTCAATGGCGCTACCATCTTCATTTGCGCGGTTCAGCGACGAGCCCAGTTGGCTGTGGCCAAGGCGGTAGGCCGCGGTCGCGAATTCGTGGGCGATCGAGGGATCGATGGTCGAATCATAACCGCCATAAGCGGAGATATTTTCGGCGCCCACCAATAGGGGCAGATACTCGTTGAAGACCACGTTCTGATACTCGGCCTCAACGATTATCTTGGCGCCGTCGAAGAGCTCGTTCTCGCTCCAATCGGGGTGCTCAGCGCGTAGCCGGTCGACCTGATTATTGTGCTCCTTGATCCACACCGTGTGCATGGAAGTCAGCGCGATGTTCTCATTGATGCGCACGTCGCCGCCGACATAGGCTTCGTTGGACTGGGGTCCGACGATCAGACCGGGATTGGTGACGTCGAGATCCGGATATTCTTGGCGCAACTGGCCGAGCGTTGGCGCATAGCCATTGTCGCCGGTCAGTAAATAAGCACTTGTGCCGCCGTCCGCCCGTAGCACACTGGTCACTGTCGCCGATGAGCCATAGACGTTGCTGGCATCGGCAAAGCTGGTGATCGCGTTGGTGTGTTCGCGCGGCACGCCGTTCTCGCCCGTGCCGGTGGCGACCTTCGAGCGGTCGATCTCCAGTTCGCCATTGGGATTGAAGACGGGATCGTCGGCGGGCACGTCGATGGTAATTTTTTCGGTCGATCCTTCCGGCGTCAGGTCGATATCGTGATCGATGAACTGGCCGAAGAAAGTGAATAGGTCTGAGGCCGAAAAGCTATTGGGAGCCGATGCGTCTTGATCTAACACCGTATTGGAAATCAGACGCGGATTTTCGCGATCCTCCGGTGCTCCAATTCCATCGGCATATTGAACTTCACCCAGGCGAATGAAGTTAGTATCGGGCGTTCCGTATTGCGAATTTGCGACATTGTTGCCGGTGCCGTCGACGTTACGTGATTCCAAATTGCGCAGACCAGACGTATTGGCCATTCCATCCTCCTAGGATCGAGCGTCAAGACGATGGCTCGGACGGCTATCGGATGGATTTCATAGCGCAGCGGCGATGAAATCGGTCGTGGATGCTGCTTTAATAGTGAATCGCTTTTCGCATCGATCGAGCAATTGACGGTTTGTCGGGGGCGCGTGAAGACGTGTTTGCTGGCTTGATCCTCGATGACTAGCCCAAAAAAATGTAATTAAATCGAAATCGCAACCGCCAAATCAGGATTGCATTTTGCACGGTTTAAATGCTGCCGGCTGAGTAACTTAGTCTGGCGCCGCGATGTGAGCGCGGTTTGTGTCCACCTACAAATCGAAGCTGTTCTGCACTTAATCTGTCCGCTTTGGGTCATTAGCAGACTCTGCGTTGGCATTCAGTTTATGTCTGCTTTGCACCCGAAAGCGGACGTGCTGGGCGCCGGCATCTAACGTCCGCTTTTAGCCTAAAGCGGACATTCAGCAACGGTGATTTCTGGTTCTGATGGTGCGGCGGATTGGCGCGCTTCTCGACTAAAAAACGTATGTGCGCTCGACTATTTTGATAGTCGCAAACTCTGTAGCGATGCGGCGATCTTTTTGAATGCCGCAGCCAGCTCCGTGCGGTCCGATGCGCCATAATATTTACCGCCATTTCCGGCGCAGTTACTCATCAATGCCTTCACCGTGGGATCGGCCACGTCAAACGCAATCGTATAGATCATGACATCTTCGGCCTTGATGTTATCGCAAAGCTCACTCGCCAGATAGTTTGCCTCGTCAAAATCACCCGCATCATGTGACCAAATCAGCCCGTCTTTATTATTCTGAGTGTGTTCGCCCTGGCTTAATTTCATAGACTTCGTATTTGCGCCATCAGTCATGAGCACGATCGCTTTTTTCACTTTTTGGAGCTCCGAGTAGGACACACCGTCAGCGAATGGAATGCTGTCGGAGAGGGCGCGCCAACCCCACATCAATCCCGCGGGGAGATAGGTCTCGCCTCTTGCTTTCATCTTCCCTATGCCGCTGCGAATTGTTTCCTTGTTATTCGTTAAGCGGGTCAATTCGGAATACTCACAGTTGTTGCTGCTTCCCATCATTCCTGGAACTTCGGCCCAATAGCTATCGTCACTGGTGTTGAGAGGCGCTTCTCGCGATGCGACGCAGCCATACCAGCGGTATTCGACAGTTTTTCCTGAGCTGCACTTTTCGACCGGGTCGCCACTATCACCCGTACAATCACTGTATTTGGTTTTGGTACACGTATAGGGAACACCATCATTGTAGCAGGTGGTCTTGTATTCCGTCTTTTTGCACTTGCGCGTGGAGTTCGGGTAGGTATTCCAGCAGCCGGCCTTCCTTTTCACTGAATAATCAGCGGGCACGTCAACGCCTGGTTCGTTGCGGTGTTTAGTTCCGATGTTGACGTAACTGCTGAAGGGAACGAGCGCGATTTTGGCATTATCGCTCTTGTTCTTCGGCATCAGAGCATCGACCATATCGGTTGCCGACTTTTCCAACGAGCTGAGTTTGGACCCCATCATCGACCCAGAGTTGTCAACCACAAGAGCGACTTCAATAGAGGTTCCCCCATTAGTCACGGTCGAAGACGCTGAAACGGGGATCGATTTGAAGTTTAAGAGTTGTGTGAATGTGGTGGGGACCCCTGCGGTGGCGGTGGCACCGAGCGCGCCATTCTTTCCAACAGAATGACTCACCTCCGGTCTTGAACTGATGGTTGAGCCGGCCTTGTCGTAATTTGCATTTATGAACGCCGTGATGACCTCGTTCAGATCGACCGAGTTGTCATTGTCGTATTCTTGCTTGGCAGCTAACAGCGCGCTGTCCAATGCGGATGCAAGATGGGTCCTCACCTCTAGAGCGCGTGCATAGTCGATAGCCACACCGATCACGCCAAGAACAGGAATAAGCGCGAGCGCGAATATGATGGCGAAATTACCATTCTTATTGCGCAAAAAATCGTTGAAAAGAATTAGCGCAACTTTCGACGACTGATAGTTCATTTAAGGGCTCCATACGCAATTCAGGGCGCGCAACGATTTCGAGCATCCAAAATCAAATGGCGAAGAAATACAGAGCAATTTTAAGTGTCAGTCGTTAAATGAGCTTGAAGTTGCGGCCACATAATGCGTCCGAGCTGAGATAGATAAAATTGTCCTTAAATTTTGCTTTCGACCAGCTTCTCACATTGCATCGCGATGCGCTGATTGTCCGCTTTGGGTCAAAAGCGGACACTTTCGCGACGCCAATTGATGTCCGCTTTACCCTCAAGAGCGGACATAAATCGCGACAGCTTGAAACGTCCGCTAATAGCCAATAGCGGACATAGTGCCTTGATACCTCTGGCGCTTTGGAGAGGTTACATCATTCATTTGGGTCATTGATTCCATTGCCTCACTACTTAGATAATCATGACAATCATTTGCATCCGTATCAATCCGCGTATTGCGGCGCGGTGCTTTGGAAGGAGTAGTCATGACGTGGTTGAAAAGTATGAAGGCCGCATACATCGCCTTATGCGTCGCTTTGGCGGTTTCGTTTGCCGCTCCGGCTTCCGCAGCTGAAGAGAAAAAACCTACTCAGATCCTCTTCACCAACGTCAATATCTTTGACGGTAAAGCCGACAAACTCGCCAGCGGCATGAGCGTGCTCATCGAGGGCAACCTCATCAAGATAATCGGCGCTGGGCTTAAAGCCGGTGATGGCGCGCAAGTGATCGACGGCGGCGGACGCACGCTGACGCCAGGCCTGATCGAAACCCACGCGCACCTTACGCTGACAGGCCCCAACCTATCGGCAATCGAGGCGATGGACTGGGGGCAGATAGCCTATGCCTCAGTGCCGAATGCTGAAATGTACCTGATGGAGGGCTTCACCACGGTGCGGGACGCTGGCGGCGCACCGGCAGCCATGCGTGAGGCGATTGACAAGGGCGAGATCGTCGGCCCGCGCCTTTACACGGCGGTGTCATTTTTGGGTGGCCGCGGCGGTCACGCGGACTTCGGGACCTACTCGTCCGAACCGTATGGCAAGACCAACATGAACCGGCTGAATATGGCGCAACAGGTTGATGGCGTGGAACAGACGTTGCTCTATGCACGCAACAACTTCCGGCAGGGCGCGACTCAGCTGAAGGTCATGCAATCGGGCGGTGTAGTTTCGCTGTTTGACCCCTGGGCGATGGAGGGCCGGACGGTCGAAGAGATCGAGGCCGCCGTCGAGATCGCAAACCAGTACGAAAGCTACGTCATGGCGCATTCGTACCGTAAGGGGTCGATCCTTCGGGCATTGAATGCAGGCGTCAAAACAATCGAGCACGGCTTCGAGTATGACTGCGAAATCGGTAAATTGATGGCAAAAAAAGAGCCTATATCACGACAAACCTGACGGCCTTTGACGAAGGTCTGTTCGATATTCCCGCGGTCAAAAGCGACCCCCGGAGCCTACGAAAGGCGCAAACGGCTTCCGCAGCCTTTGCCGGTTACATTGACAACATGAAAAGCTGCCCAGCCAAGCGCGGGCACCAGACAGATTGCGTCGGTGACTACAAAGCCTGCCGCAAGCAAATCGCCTATGAGAAATATCTTGGCGGCAAATTCTTCGGCAATCACACAACGCTCGTTACTCTGACGTCGACAGGTGGCGAAATTGCCGCTCTCTCCGGTCCCATCGTCAATCCATATCAGGACGGCAAACTGGGCGTGATCGAGGAAGGCGCCTATGCCGATATCCTGCTGGTCGATGGCAACCCGCTGGAAAATCTGTCTGTAATCGGAACCCAGGACAAATGGTTTGACGGACCCGACCGGCCCGAGGGGGTAAAAACCATCCGCATCATCATGAAGGATGGCAAGATCTACAAGGACACGCTGAATTAGAGGGAAAGCGAAAAGGCAGGAGCTGGTTGACTCCCCGACAGATCGCGAACCGCGGACGAAAGGGAGCAAGCGATTGGCGACGGACCAGTTGTCCATAGTCATGTCAGCCCAAAGCCTGTGCGCCGAGTGTGACATTTTCGCGCCACATAGCGGATATGTTGTGGCTAAATTGTCCCCTGTTCTTGATATATCGGCATCTGCGGAACTTAAAATCGTCCGGGAACACCGGCGACTGCCCCTTGAACATTGTTTGACCGCGTTAATTGAGGGATTGAGTGATGACCAGACGCAGGTGGTTGAGCGCCCTGTCGGCTGTGCTGGCGCTGACATGGTTCGCAAACCCGGCAGAGGCGGAGCAGGCCATGCCCGGCGGCGGCAGCGCCCAGGGCATTGCAGCGGGCAAGAATATTCCGCAATTTGGCGGTCCCAATGCGGTCGGTTCGACAATCATTGAAGACGCGCTCAACCGTTCAACCACTGTGCCCGGGACGCCCCGACTCACGCCACTTGAAAGCTGGTTTGCCTTCAAGGAACGCCTCAACGACCAGCACGGGCTCACCCTTGGCCTCGACTACAGCGCGCTCGCCCAACACTATTCTGGGGGCGCAATTGACGAAAATGATGCGGTCGGGGGCATTGGCCGATTTTACGGCACCTGGTCACTCTACGGACGCGAAAACAGCAACACCGGCAATATCGTTTTCAAGGTCGAGAACCGCCACCGGATCACGACCGAACTCGCGCCCCAGGATGCGGGTATAGCTGCGGGCTCTACCCTGCCGACGGGCACGGCTTTTTCCAATATCAACGGCGCGCTGACCAACCTGTTCTTTCAGCATCGTTTGGCGGATGGAAATTTCACCGTGCTGGCCGGGATGGCCGACGTCACCGATTATCTTGATGTCTATGGCTTGATCAGCCCATGGATGCATTTTCAGAATTTGGCGTTTCTAACGAGCCCAGCGATTGCCGCTCCGAACCAGGGACTGGGCATCGCCGCAGGCGGCATGCTCACATCTAACATCTACGCCGTTGCGGGCCTGGCCGACGCCAATGGCGACCCTACACTCTCGGTCAATCCGTTCGACTCCTTCTTCGACACAAAGGAGTATTTCAGCCATGCCGAGATCGGCTGGACGAGCGGGAAAGAGCGGATCTATCTCGACAATGTGCATCTAACTTACTGGCGCGTGGATGAACGCGAGGCGGTCGGCATCGATGAAAGCGAAGGACTCGCGGCGAGCGCCGCGTGGTTCATCAACGAGAAGTGGCTGCCCTTCGTTCGGGCTGGCTGGTCCAGGGGTCCCGCCGCGGCGATGAAAAGAACACTTGCCGGAGGCCTCGGGCTGCGGCGCGAGAACAAGGATGTGGTGGGCATCGGCATCGCCTGGGGCGATCCTTCGATAGCGGAATTGCGCGAACAAAAAACGGGAGAAATTTTCTACCGCTGGCAGATGACCGATGTTCTGGCCATAACCCCTAATGTGCAAATTATCTGGGATCCCGCGCTGAACTCGGACGAAAACCGGATCGCAATTTTTGGCTTCCGCACCCGGTTCAGCATGTAGATGGCCTGGCTCTCAATGTCCGCTTTGGGTCAGAAGCGGACATCGAGCACAGTCCTGTCTGACGTCCGCTTTACCCCCAAAAGCGGACATGGTGAGAGACAGTGGTTTTTAGCAAAAGCAACAGATTTAGGCTTTTCGCTCAGGATCTCGTAAGCGAACACGCCCGCCAGTCAACGTGACAATGCTCTTCTCGCTTGTCACTGTTTGATACACTCAAGTCCGATGGCCGAAAGCCAGGGCAAGAAGAAGCGCTCATTCTTAAGTTTGGATCCAAAATGGACGAAAAAACGATCGATCCCGCAACTCTGGGACGCTTGGCCAATGCCTTGGTTTTCATCTGCGGCGCGGATCATCCAACAACTGTGGCCCTCAAGGCAGCGGCCGAGAGCGGCGCCGAAAGAGATATCAAAGCTGCCCGCTCGCTGTTTCTCAAGCTAAAGCCGGGCGATCGAAGAGCTGCGTTGACGATGATCGATGATCGCCTTTAACGGCCGCGCTGACGAGGTAATTGTCGGGCTATGTCCGCTTTGGGTCAGTAGCAGTCCTCGATAAACATGCATCCAGGAGTCCGCTTTTAGCTGCAAACGCCCAAATGCATAAAGCTGGCCGTCACGAGCGGCGGGCGATACCATGCCTCAAGCGAATTAGTGAGGGCTGGATATGTCTCAATCAAAACTAGCAAGCGATCTGAAGATCAAGGGCACGCTCAAAGGCGAGAAAGTCATCGTGGGTGGACACTTCGAAGGCACCATTGATGCTGATAAGATCGAGCTTTCATCGACCGCTAACGTCGATGGCGAGATCACGAGCGCGTCCCTGGCAATGGATGAGGAAGCTTATTTCCGTGGGACCTCCAAACGTTCTCCCAGCAAAAACAAATAGGCATTTTGGAGAACGCACCTGTCCAATGCCGCTGACGTCTGCTTTGGGTCAGTAGCGGGCCTTACCAGCGCATGCGCGATGCGACCGCTTCGCACCCCTAAGCAGACCTCATGCGGCCAGCAGTTGAACGTCTGCTTTTAGCCAAAAGCGGACATCGGCTGTTGACCGATAGGACCGTTTGCCGGGTTTCTTCAGCCCTGTCAGGCGCGCGGACTTTGCACCTCAAGGAATGCTACTTTGGCATCGTGAATGAATAGCGCGCGCAGCTTGTCCCAGAAATCCCCGCCCAGAACAAACAGGCTGACCAGCAAGAGAGCATCGCCGATCATGGCGTAGGTGATCTCATTACCATGGTAGCCGGGGATCATTGTCCCAACATAGGGCGCCAGCCATCCGAGAAAAATGGGGACGGAGAACGTGAAGAGACCGATGTAATAGCGAGTCTGACCGACCTCTTGGGGTGGACCATACCGTTTCACAAAGCCGAATACGCGGTTCTTGATGTAGGCGTAACCGCTCTTACCCATAACCGCTGCAGCCAAGACCAAGAGGACCTCGGCGCCAACCAGAATACCGCCTGTAATCGACGCGACCATTGCGCCCGAAAGGTCCAACGCAGCGACCAGGGGTATGAATGCCAAAGGTCCGAACAAGCTGAGCGCGAATAGGGCCACGCCGAATTTGAAACGCCAACCGGCCATCACTGGTGTTTCAGCAGCCGTGGCTGCGTTGGTCTTGCGGAGCGAGTTAGGCATTGCGTCATTTCCTCAGTCTGGGACCCAACTGACGGCATGTCCGAGTCCGGTCCTATTTATCCATAAACTGAGCAGTGAGATAAGAATTATCGACGCTCGCTTTGGGTCATTTGCGGGCCTTCGGCGTAGTGCGCTTTGATGTCCGCTTTACCCCCAAGAGCGGACATAAATCGCAACAGCCTGGAACGTCCGCTATTAGCCAATAGCGGACGTTCCAGCCCATGCGGTGTCATTATCACCAAGTCTTGCGTCAACCGCAGCGACTTCGAAATCTAGGCGGCGACCTGCGCCGGACGCACGGTCTTGGAGAGGAGGGCCTGCTCAATCTTTGTGGTCGCGCTCGCCTCATCGAACTTCTGCACCGCGGCAACTTCACGGGATAATCGCGCAAGAGCTGTCTCGTAGAGCTGGCGCTGTGAGTAGGTCTGCTCATACCGAGCTTCCGAGCGGTAGAGATCGCGCACAACTTCGGCAATCGATACCAGGCTTCCGGAATTGATCTTGGCTTCATATTCCGAGGCGCGACGGTCCCATATGGCGCGGGACTTGACTTGCGCCTTGCCCTTGAGGGTTGCCAACGCCTTTCTGACGAGTTTGTCTTCAGACAATTTGCGCATCCCAGTCCGTTCCGATTTCTCGGTGGGAACCCGCAACGTCATCTTATCTTCTTCGAAGTTGATGACGAAAAATTCGAGCTTCGCTTCCGCAAATTCTCTCTCTTCAATCGAAACGATCCGGCCCACGCCGTGCGCCGGATAAACGATTTGCTCGTTTGTGCGAAAGCCATTTCTCTGCTGGGGCTTATTCTTTTCAGCCATGGACTCTCATTAGAGCCCAACCGTAAACAGAATCTTACTGCGCGATGCAGGAACCCAAAAAGTATCCATTAGTTTGCAGCGCTTAGGTAACCGTGAGTCTATGTTTACCCCACCTTCCCAAGGTTGACATAATTACATCGAATGTCGGCTAAGTGACCCCCAAGCGGAAGTGTTGGTCTTTGACGTGCGGGGTCCGCTCATAGCTATAAGCGGACATTTCCTATAGCAGCGCGTTCGTCTGAGGGTTTAAAACCCGAGCCGCTTTGTGATGCTTTCAAAAATGATTTTGCGTTCGCGCTGATTTATCGCCAGCGCGTCGGCGATGTCCCCCAAGCAGTCTGCTTCACCATCCGCCAGTTCATTGTCGGAGACGCTGACCAGGAATGCGCCCGCCAATACATGCTCTTTGGACGCGTTGCTGACCACCCTCGCCTTGGATATTTCGGCCAGGGCAGTCTTTGGATCTCTGCGAACATCTTCGGCAGCTTCGGCTACCGGTCTATGATCCAGCTTATTGCCAGTCATTTGGCCAAATAGCTCCGCGACAAATCTCATCTCGCGATGATCTATGCTTCCGTCCGACGCCGCTTCCAACAGCATTGCCATCCACAGCGCATGGCGCGTTATCTCTATCTCATGCGCCGGTAGTTTCGAGGCATCGCTCAGAAGATCCGAGGCGAGCAAGGTGCGCTGCTGATCAAGCAGGCTTGATTGAACATGTTCGATGGAATCGCGTTGGGGAAGAGCGCCTGTGTTGCGCCGATGCCGCCAATATCGGCGCAATCGCGCAAAACCAAAGCCCACTACCGCGATGCCAACTATCAGTGCAATCGCGAGCAGCCATGTCTCCCATTCATACATGTAGGCTTATGTAACGGATTTCGGCGGACGTTTCCAAAACGTTGGCACAAACGCAGGCACTGCCCGCTGATAGGCTCGATAGGATTCGCCGCCGCTGCGCAGCAGGTCCCGTTCCTCGAAGTATGTGCCTATTATGATATAGGTCGTGAATCCGACCGCGAACAACAGATGACCGACGGTCATAAAGGGCGCCGCCCAAACGACGATGATGACGCCGAGATAAAGCGGGTGACGAATTTGGCTGTATAGCCAACGCGTTTTCAAGGGAAGGGATTCGTGAGGCCGGTTCTGGAACCAGGCCCAAGCTTGCCGCAGGCCCAAAAGCTCGGCGGAATCGATTGCGGCGAGGGACAAAATCAAGACGACCCAGCCAAGCACGAAGATCGACCAGACGATGTCTTCGGCGATGCCATCGCCCGCGTCCCAAAGCACGAACGGAATTGGCTGCCAGAAAACCAGCAACAGAATGAGAGTGAGGTTTGCGGCAAGAACGTATGTGCTGCGCTCGAGATCAGGCGCAACGAACCGGGTTATCCAATCCTTGACGCCGCTGCGCGCCATCAGCGAGTGCTGTAGCCCGAACAGAAGCAACAGTCCGAAATCGATGAAGAGCGCCGGGAACGTTGCCAACGCCGGACCCACGCTGACAGACGGTTCTATCCAGGGGATCGAGCGGGGCGGCAAGTTGCCCAAAAACACCGCCCAATATGCCCAGATGCCCAACGCCATGACGAAAGCCGCCAGGCCATAGGCGAGTCCTAGATAGCGCACAACATGCCGCCACCGCCCGGTTTGGATGGCGCTTTGAACCATAATGCTCTCCCTTGAATCGGATAGGCGTTCACAAATCATTCTCATTGGTCGTATTAACCGTCCGCGCCGCCGCTTCCATTGATCGTGATCATTTCTGCCCAGGCAAATTCGAATCCGGCGAGAGCCAGTAACCATCTTCTTTGGATCAGAAGCGGACATGCAGCAGAGGCCAATTCGACTTCCGCTTACTCCTCCGAAGCGGACGAGCTGAGCACAGGCGTGCGGAGCCCGCTTTTAGCCAATAGCGGACATTCTTCCAGCTACTCTGAACTCTAGAAATCGACTTAGATTTGGCATTAGCCGTGTTACCAATTGTTGCCCAAGACGCATCAATCTATGGTTGCGATGCGATCAGTACCGACGCGAAAAAGACTGGCGGCAACGCTTCAGGACCGGGCCTACACATCGCCCATCTGGTACACGCCTTGACAAATTAACGACCTGAAACAGGTGAAAGCAACCCAGTAGATGTCCGCATGAACGGTCATCTTCATCACGTGGGGCGCGAGATGAATTTCATAACTCGGACCTGGCGACGCTTGAGCGGGGAATGGAAAGCACTCATCGAAGCTCCTTTGTCGCAAGCTGACCTAAGAGCGGCGATGCAGCAAGCATC
>Ga0315336_1000338_pt1 | contig 148005 bp, 135 predicted proteins | sample ASW5metaG_FD_204512 | JGI IMG/M metagenome (GOLD analysis project Ga0315336, IMG submission 204512) | Ammonia-oxidizing marine archaeal communities from Monterey Bay, California, United States - ASW #5 | ecosystem: Environmental > Aquatic > Marine > Intertidal zone | place: USA: California... | reverse complement strand
ATGCGGGTGTTGCAGCCGCGGCCGCGGCCGCAGTTGTAGCGCCTGCCGCGGCCGCGGCCGCAGTTGTAGCGCCTGCCGCGGCCGCGGCAACAGCTGCCGCTCCAAGTGAGAAGATGGACAAATTCATTCAGGATACTATGTTGGTTGAAATGAAAAAGATTACTAATCAAATTGAGGTTGGTGGTTCCCTAAATAACAATTTAGCAGCGCATGACATTACTATGACTAATTTCACGGAATTTGATGCTACAATTACGGTTGCTAAAGACTTCTACAAAATGATTTCAGATGATATTGATAAGTATGCTGACCAAATCCAAGCACGTTCCACCAAAGCAAATCTTGGAACTGCAGGGGATTTTCCGTATGTTACCACAGAATACAATTTTCCTAATATTGATCTGGATGATTATCCCAATGAAACAGTTTTGCCAACGCCTGTTGCCGATGAAAAGATCCAAATATTATTTGAGCACATTACCAAACGAATTAGATATTTGATGAAACATTTGTTTCAGATCTTAACCCATGTGATTGATTTGGGTGATGATGACAAGATATCTAAACATTGGCTTGATATTGTGACCCGGTTAGCTATCGTATTTAAATCCTTTAAAATAGATGATCTAGAAGGGAATAACTTGAATAAAGTATTATTGTTAGATGGATTAAAAAGACAAATAGATGCGGTTAATTTTAATGTTGGTACCATTCAAGCCGACGATCTTATTAAACCTCTTTATGATGAAGTAAAAAAGATTTGTGATGAAATCAAAAAATATTATGCACACTTAGCTGTGTTATGCCGCAAGATTATTACAACTAAAGAAGAAAGTCTAACTGAGCAAGCAGCTAGAAAAGATAGAATTATTGTGGCTGTGACCGAAATTAAACAAATTCATGACAGAATGGCCAAATTAAAGGTCAAGGAAGCAGATATGAATGTTAAACTGAAAGATCAAATAACTGACCAATTAAAAAAAGTAAATCTTGGTACTTTAAAAAATTCTTATCCTGTAATGAAGGCTTTGTATGATGCACCACACACTGGGATCACTTGGGCAACCCCGGCTAATATTTTAAGTGGTGCTCCAGCCACAATTAATAATGCGTCATTTAAGGATGCGACTGACAATTTTTTTGCAACGTTCTCAGATTATGCTAAGTTTGTGGCATTTTTAACATTAACAACCAATTATAAATTATTTATCCCAACAGGAGAAAGCACTGGTGTTGGTACTGGCATTGCTGAGCATGAATTTCCCAATCTTGTAATTCCCCCATCGCTTACGGGTCTCAATGCATCTATAGTTAAGAATACAGCATTGGATCTCGTTGTGGCGACCACCAAATTCGATAGTGAGAGGGCTACATTATTTAAGGATTCTGCTCCTGCCCAACAATATTTAGCTGGTGCAATCGCAGGAACTACGCTTATTAGAAGTGCTATTTTAGAAGATGCTGTTGAGAATGATGATATTGCGAGAGACTATGAAACAGTACTCGCGTCAGCTAAACAATTTGAAGAAAAAACAGGTGGAGAAGGGGGCAATCTACGTGATATTATTCAGCGCGAAACTACCATTATTAGTCAATATACAGACTTCATCAATCAAATAAAGGCTTCATACATTATGGTTCTTGATGGATGTGATCCTTTGTTAAATGACACTCTAAGAAATGCGATGATTAATACTAAATTACAAACTATAATCGCCGATATTAAGGGAGTTGAGAAAAAGGTTGGTGAACAAGGCGTTGTAACTCAAAAGGGATTTGACGATGTTGCAATATTAATTAATGAAAACAAGACCCAAACCAGTAGCCTTGAAAGAAGTCTCGCGGGATTAGAACAAGGTCAGGGATTAAAACTTGATAATATGGCAACTCAACTTTCCGGACTTGCGTCTGGCACAGCAAGCTTAACAAATAGTGCTGCAGTAAATGCCTTAGAAATTGTGGCTCTTAAGACCCAACTTCAGGCTAATCATGCAGCTCACCAGCAAAAAATGCAAACCCTTGAAACGCAACTAGCGGCCACTACTGCTGCTGCTACTGCTGCTGCTACCGCTGCTACTGCTGCCGCTACTCCAACTGGTTCTTCGGGTATTGATCCTCAAATTCAACAAATGAGTCAAGAAATGAACCAACAATTATCAACAATGCAACAACAAAACGAATCATTATTATCAACATTTGAGGCAAAAATTAGTGCCCTGGCAGAAAGTGTCCCACACGTCTCTCAACTGTCAGAGAGGGTTAATGATACTAGAAGTAAGCTTCTAACCAGTCAAGATACTTTCATCCAAGAACAACTTGAACATCAAGGGGATCAAGGTTTTGGATATGATCGATATATGCCTTTCGATGAAATTAACAGGCGACTCGCCCAAGCTGGAGCACATTATCCTCCCCAGATGGGTTTTGCACCATCCCAACATATTGCCGCAGACACTCAGGATTTTTTCGCAGCTATGGTTGACTTATCAAATGCTTTTGAGCATGAATTAAGTGCTGTTGCTTCTGCAGCTGGTGGTTCAAGAGATACTCGTAAGATATCACAAAAGCGAAATAGGTTTGCTCGTTCTAGAAAACATAGTCAAACTCGTGTAATGTCTCTATCACAATCTGGTGGAGCAATCGATGTTGTTACCTTAAGAGGTGCTATTGATAGAGTCCGACTAAAAATTCTCGAAATTAGTATGAGAGGTATTGAAGTTGCCAGCGCCGAGCATATCCATTTTGCTAACTTCATTTTGGTCTTGGAAGATAATATTCAAAAGATAACAGATTTGCCTGATACCGAAATCAGTGATCCTGATCGTAACGCATTATTAACTGATGCAAATCAATTGATTGCGACCATCAGAGACCAGGTTTTTGTTACACATGGACTTGATCCAAACTATCCCGTGGCTGCTCAAGGTCAAATGCTAGCAGCACCTCAAGGCCTAGCCAGAACCACCGGCGAACTGAGAGGTAATGTTAACCCCAATGAACAGTATGTAGCATTTGTAATGATGCCAGAAATGACACCACTTATTGTTAATGCTTTAACCAAAAGCAATTTGCCTCCAGCAGTTGTTCTAGGTCTTAACCCTGGAGACCCTGCACCAGATGTTTATGAGGGACCAGCTCACTTAGGTGGACCTCTCAATTTCCAACAACAGCAACAACAAATGATGATGTCTAGCATGCCTGGAATGGGTGCCCAATCATTGATAAATACCGCTCAGGGTTCTATGTTAGCGCAATATGCTCAATCTGGATTAATGGATGAATACAAGGCCAAAATAAAAGAAATTGCCGGTGAGAATTTCCCAATTGTCATCTCAACTCTTCAGAATGCCTTATCTGAAATTAAAACCCAAATTGCGGACTTGAAACAATTAAATGAAGAACTCCGTGAAATTGAAAGTATTCAAGGTGGTATGAGTGATATTACTTCAAAAATCAAGATGCCTGATATCAAAAAGGCTGAACTCTTTGTGGTCAAGGAAGATAGAACTAGAAAGAGTGTTGTTCCGATTGATCAAGTTCTAACCAGCGATTACTTCCGAAAGGTTCAACAAAGCACTGAGCAAGATTTAGCTAAAATGTACCCCAAGATTGGTTCAGAAGTTATTCAAAAATTGATGGCCAATCCAGGAAGTCAAATAACTAGCCAAACACCGTTTGCTGGATCCACAATTGTTGACCCAATCCGAGTTGATCAATTAATGGCTCAACAACAAATGAGCATGATGCAAAACCCTGGAGCCATGGGATCAATATTTTCTCCAGGTCAATGGCCTCAAATCCCAGGACAAGCCATCAGCGGTCTTCCAATGGGATGGCCTAACCAAGGTCAAGTTGATCCGAGAGATATGTTAGCATTGCAACATATGACCCCGCTCGTCCAACAAGCCTACCAAAGTCAAGATGAGATGGAGAGATTCTTAAATGGTGAATATGGAAGACCATTTTTGGACAAGCATCCTAATGCAATTCCGGTTTTAACCAGTCATATGGGTATGGAATGGCTTCTCAATTCTGAAAGAGGACAAAAATGGTTAGCTGGTAAAGATGGCCAAAAAAGAATGATTGATATTATAAATGCTATTAGATCCGATACTCAACGATTTGGAATGGAAGCACCCGCCCTGGCTCAAAAGGTGGTTGAAACAGTGGCTAACTATCAAAAAACAGCTGGAATAAAGGGAGCCATTGAACAAGTTGGAGTTTCTAACCTTTTAGCTTCATTGCAAGCCACGCAAGGATTAATGAAGCAACCTAATATCAGTAATCCTCAAGCTCCATTTGCTAATCTGATTAAATGAGTTTGATCATAATAAAGGTGATTTAAGGTGATTGATTAACACCATAAATTTAAACTAAAACTTTTTTACTTAATTTTTTAACTTCTTTGAATTTTATTCAAAATGTCTTTCAAAATATTTTGATTAAGCGGTTTGGTAATATATTTATCAACACCATTTTCTAAGCATTTATCCTTGTCTGATTGAAGGATACTGGCTGAAACAGCAATGATGATTGGGTGAGCGGGATCTCTATATTTTTCTCTGATTTTTCTGATGGTATCATGTCCATTCAGGTTTGGCATTTTAATAGAAAATCTACTAAAAAAAAATTAAAATTAAATGTAAAATTAAAGTTTATTCTAACTCATGTCTTGAAGATCCTGTTTCGGGTTCAGTCTAGGAGTTGATCTAAAGATTCACTGTAGAGGATTCAGTCTGAGACTTAGAGCCTCGGTATTGGTTCTTCGGAGCATTCGGGTTGATTTCGTTAAACTGGCGATTTTTCATCACTAGAGCTCCTAGAGCAAGAAGTCTGATACCTAGACCGCGATCGTTGGTGATAACTAGAACAGATTTTTGTTTGACTAGTTCAGTGGCTTCTTCAACAATCGAGTCATCAGCAATTTGATCACCGCTAAATTTAACATCAATGTTAGCAATTGCTTGATATTTAGCTGGTTTATGATCAAAATAAACTGTGATGTTTGAGTTTTTTAAAGTGGTCGCAATCTCAATAGTTTCTTGGATGTGTTTGAGAATGACATCACGAGAATGCCTTCGCGGTCCACCTCCTCTGAGGTTGTTGCCATCAACGATCAACTGACCAAGGTTAGATGGAAGAGTTTCAATCAAGTTCTCTTTCAAGTGATTGTAATCATCCCGTCGTTTGTCAGCAAGTACTCTCTTATTTCTCTTGAGTTCTTTCAACTCGTCAATAGAAAGTTTGCTTAAGGCATCCTTTTGCTCCTGGCGTTTAGTTTGTCGCTCAAGATATTTCGTTAGCCTTTCTGGAGTCATCAATTTGATTTTGCTGAGCTGTCTTTCATCACGAAGAGCTCTTTTTTCTTCTTTTGAAAGATCTTTGGTGGTTAAACGTCTTTTAGCAAGTTCTTCTTGGCGAGCTTGATATCTAAGTTGTCGATCTGGAGACATAGCTTTGACTTTAGCTTCTTTCTTTTGAAGACGTACTTGCTTTTGAGTCTCACGCTCTTGTCTCTTAACTTCTTTCAAAGTAACATTGCGATCATTTGATAACAACTCGATTTGATCCTCTAAAAGATCATAATCTGCTTCTAAATCAACTTCAACTTTAACTTTAGTCTCAGAGTTCTTAGCTGTTTCAGACGGACATGAGAGTAAAAGATCTCTTCTCTCTTTGAGTCTAATCAAAGCAGTTTCTAAACGAAGAATTTTGGTGTTGTAGAAAATCAACTTTTCTTCAGTTGACATATTTCTAAAACTAAAACGTCGCTGAGTCTGTGATTCAACTTTAATAGTCTCTGCAGTATTCATACTACTGATTTCGGCTTCTTTTGCGCATTGCTGAATAGCCAATTCGGTTCGCTTCTTAGAGGTAGCGATGTCCTCGGAATGTAATTTTGTGTCCATTTGGATAATTTGTTAATATATTTTAATTGAAGCATTTTAAACGCACTTCAATTTTTTCCGGATTTCTAGCAACCTGACTTTTTTCAAATTATGAAAAAAACATCAAAAAAACACGTTTTTCACTTTTTTAAATTATTTTTTATGTCCTTTCACCCCCAACGAATTATCCCTTTGTTTTAAAACTTCCTGACTCCTCGTTTTTGAGTATTGCAAGGAACCGTAAGTAACTTTAGCATAGGTGGGAGCTAACACATGGAATTTGGGATCAACTATGCCAAATTTTTTTATAGGGCTTAGGAGCTCTCCTGAAATTGATTACAGTTTATTGCTGAAAAAACGTCAAAAAACACGTTTTAGCTTTGCTCAGGACTAACTCAAGCCCTCCTCCTGAGCCTAAAGTTATAGTACCCTGAACACTCAAACGACTGTAATTATATGCTAATTTACACTTTTGGGTTTTTCAGCAATAGATATGGCCTAAAAACACTTGGTTTGGGATTAGTGTTAGAGAGGGTGTTTTTAGGTGTTTTTAGGGGTGTTTTTGGGACAAACTTATAATGGTTTTAGGGACAACTCAAGCCCTATGGCTGTTTTTCAAAAGTTATTCCTGTCTAGTAGCAAGAATTGCCCCAGCTGAACACTAGCGCACGTAACTAGTATATAGGTCCCAAAGTTTTTGCTATCTTTAGGATTTAAAAATGTTAAATTACTCGCGTAGTTTAAAAGAGTCTAAAAGAGCTAAAATTTTGGTTTCAGTTTTTCCAATCAAGCACACAAAATAAATGTGTGCTGGATTGACCTGTTAAAACCAAGTTTTGGACCCTTCTTTTTGATTTTTAAAATGACAATTCTAGGACGAATCTATGCACTAGGTAGTTTCGAAAAACGCAATACATAGAATTGTCCTAGAAACTCCATGACTTTTTGCTCCTCGCTAGTAGCCGGCAGTAGCCGGGCTGTTTTTCAAGGTATCCCACTCCATTATTTCATCCTAGATAGGCTTCTCGTTTTATTTTAGTCAAAATGAGGAAAATGAGAAAAAACGAGAAGCTAATAATTGCTCAAAAGTGTAGTTTTGCTATCTACCGTAATGAATCCAAGCCCTATTTTTTTTGATAAATGAAAAAAAAAGTAGTAGCCGGCAGTAGCCGACCCCTGTTTTTAGAAGAAGCTCCTGAGATTTCTGCATTAAAATTTCTCCTCATTTTTCGAGTAGCCGGCTCCTCAAAAGTGAGGAATTTTTTCGCTATGGTTTCTAGGTGCCGAGCTCCTATTCTGCAAGAATATCGGAGTAGCCGGCGAGAAATATCTAATGGTATTGTAATCAGAAAATGCAGAGGCTCCTAAGGAAAACTGACAAATCGCTAGCCGGCAGCCGGCTATCTTTTCGGCTACTCCCCGGCTAGTAACCGGCTACTTTACTAGCCGGGCAAAATCGGATGCTCAAAAACATATTAGATTCGCCCCAAATGGGCTTCTCGTTTTTTTTTATGATTTTTTACTTTTGTCAAAAAACAGTAAAAAATTTAGGATTACTCTAAGCATACTTTAGGAATAAGCAACGTCGATTTTTAAGAAAAAATAAAAAAAACTTGACAAGAAACTGTATCTAATATCATATCTCGTCCTGAGCGAAAATGGTCAAAAAGGATAAGAAAAACAGGGTATTTCTCGGAAAAATGAGAAGCCTCCGTGGGAGATAGCCTTGCATAGCGCCATGTGGTTTCTCCTTTTGAGGAGGATACATATTTCGGCCTGCGTTTCACTCTTTTTGACTTTTTTCTTCGTTATTAGTAAGCCATAAATGTTCCATTGTAACTCCTGCAGTTATAGCACAGACGTTAAATTTAATTATGATCGTCACACAAAAAGTTCAAAACATTTAAAAAAGACGGAAATCCCGGAATTATCGGAAAATTTAAAACCGGTCGTCAGTTTGAAATTAAACGCACCTGAAGAATTAAAGTCTTTTAAAAAATGTCCAGACTGTGAAAAAGTCTTTCGGCATTCAAGCAGTTACCATCGTCATCGTAAATATCGATGTGGTACAATCAAAGATGAGAAGGATGAAGAGGATGATTTAATTAGATTAAAGCATCAAGTAGAGTTGCTTCAGCAGCAAATGAAATTTAAAAGCACTATTTCGAACCTAGAGAAGCAAAATGCAGAGCTAGAACGGGATCTAACCATCCAAAGCTGCCACGAAAAATTAGAATATATTGAAAATAATCAGAAATTAATTGTGGCTAACAAAAGTTTAACACAACAAAACACGGTCAATATCAGTAATCCAAGTATTATTTCAAAACAAAATAATCTTAATGTTCACTTCGGTGAAATGATAGATTTAGATACTTTTATTGAGAACTACAGTACGACATGCCCTTTAACTTTTGATGAAACCAAAGTCCTGTTAGAAAATTATCATCATTCGGGAATTAAATCCTATGGACCAGGTCTCTTCGCTTTTCTGAAGAAAAACTGTTCGAGACAGTTAAGTGAATTGATCGGGGAAGAAGTAAATACTCCAATTCTTCCTTTTGTTGTGTCAGATTCTGGTTTGAGAAAACATCTCGAAAAAACCCCCGATGGATGGTTTCCAATCAGCACCAGAGATAAAATAAAAAAATTAGTCGTCATCTCCAATGATCAAATTTATAAATACCACAAAGATTGTATTCCAATGAGCGCCTATGAAAAAGAACTAATCACCAATGCTATTCTCCGGAAATCAGATTATCATTGCGCGCAACTAGCGATCCAAAAAAGAAAAGATGATGAATGCCGAAATTGTTTGCGATCTTTACCCGAATTAACCATCGAAGATTTTGAAGAATTTGATAATTCAGAATGGATGGATGATCAACTGAACGACTCACCAAATGACTCACCAAATGATTAATTTAAGATCATTATTGATTATGATATATGAATGTATTATCTAGCACATTATCTAGTGCATTATCTAGGGTATTATCAAAATTTAACCTTTCACCAAGCCCACCAAGATATATTTATTCCATATATGTATCATTTTATTTCTTATTGGATTGGGTCAGCTATTTTCTTTGGAATTGATTATTATTTAGTTCAAACAAATCAAATCCTAAAGTACAAAATTCAAGGAAATGAAATTATGAAGAGGGGAAATTTAGATTGGGATAAGTATTATAAAACAGCATGCTATGTTTTATGGAATATGATTTTTGTTACCCTACCCTGTTTGGTAGCAGTAGCTCCCTTGATTGAACCTTCGGGACTCAGGTCACCGGAGTTACTTAGTCAAGGATGGTATTGGATTGCGATCAAAACATTTTTAATGATCGTCATTTCCGATTTTATTTTTACCTTTGCTCACTACTCGTTTCACCACCCGTATCTATATAAATATCATAAAATTCATCATGAGTGGACAGCTCCAGTGGCCGTCAGATCAATTTATGCTCATCCATTTGAACATCTTGGGGCCAACTTATCATCAATGATTATTCCGCTTTGGATAGTGAGGTTCCCATTTAATTATGCTGGATATTGGACAATTTTAATTACCTTAAACACTTTGAAAAGTCATTCCGGATTAAATATTAGGCATTGGATCCTAACCGCTGATGACCATGATCTCCACCATAAACTCTTTAAATATAATTATGGATTTACTAGTATTTGGGATTATGCCTTGGGAACATATCTTTCAATGGATGAATATTTAGAATGGAAAAAATTAAGTAGGGCAACTTCAGAAGAGATACCTACCAAAGAGATACCTACCGAAGAGATATCTACCAAAGAGACAGTTGTAGAACAAGAAATATCACTTGATGATATACTATCTGCATGTTGGCCAATTGATGGTAAAAATTCTGATGGTAAAAATTCTGATGGTAAAAATTCTGATGGTAAAAATTGATTTTGATTTGAATTGTGGCAAATATTAGATATCCTATTGCACATCCAACATGCCATGCCAGGAACACGAAGAATATTTAGACAAAATGGAAGAATTGAATTTCAAACATGATAAATATTGTAAAAAGTTACGTATTTTATCAAGTGATATAGAAACATTAAAAAAAAAGAGAGATTCCATCAAGGATAATATTGAAAAAACAAAAAAATTATTCTATTTTAGAAAAAAGGAAACAAAAAGTTCCTTCTTTAAAAAAAAGGAGGAAATAAGAGGTTTCTTCAAGAAGAATAAAATAAGAATCCTCGATCGTAAGCTAAAACATGAAATGGATAACCTAGATCATGAGTTAGAAAGTAAAGTGTATAACCTAAATCATAAGCTACAAGCTTACACAGCTACATTAAAAGATAAATTAAACAAGTTTGAAGAAGATATTCCGGAAGCATTAAATGAAATCAAAAGAAAAATTGAGGATACAAAGAAAGATGAAGAAGAGCGTCTCAGACAGGAAAGACTCCGCCAGGAAAGATTTCAACAAAATTACCACCCACCCACAGCGGCTGAACTAGCAAAAATGCGTGCTGATGAGGATGACCGGAGAAAATGGATAGATGATTTTAATGCTCGTCAAGACAAATGGGTCGGTGAGCAGAACCAACGGATGGATGATGATAAGAAACGTTTTGAAGAGTCTATGGCTAGTAAATTTGATGATTCCTGGGAAAGACGTCAACATCGTTCACCACAACGTATCTTTGGTCCATTTAGACATAAAGAAGGTCATCAACGTATGTTTGGTCCATTTAGATAAAAATTGAAATTAATCTAATTTTTAGATCATCTCCATCACATTAAACCAACATTAAACCAAATAATGGGACGTGTTAAATCAACCCGCTCTAAATCAACTCCAAAGTACGTGCTAAATGAAGCACCATGGAAAAAAATAGGCCGCAGTTATGAAAAAATTACTAAAAGTGATTTGAAAAGATTACTTAAATTAACCAAAGATGATCACAAGGACTTCATTCGTCGTCATCCAAAATATAAAAATTTAAAAGTTTTATCTATTTGTTTATGTCAAGGAGGTGCATTGCATTACCTTGATGGCAAGACTGGAATTCGAGATTTTGACACTTATATTTTCTTCGAAAGGAATCAAAGTATTAGATATCCTTGTCGCCGAAGAGGCTTTGGAGACTTTGGAGAAAGTAAATTTGGAAAAACTTACATCAATCCAAGCAATTCACAATCAGTCAATAAATACACTCAGGCCAAAGGAAGATATGTCGATATCATGGGACGTGAAATCGATAATATAGATAACGATTATGAAAAATCAATTCAAAATTATTTAAAAGAACCAAAATCAGCAACACCTTATTTTCTCTCACAGAAAGCTGCTGTTGTTCTTGAGCCAATCAATGATTTAGGTAAAATCATTTGGCCTTTGAATGCTCAGACAGACGATTCTAATTGAGAAATTCTAATTGAGAAATTCTAATTGAGAAATCATATCAGAAGCTGATGCTGGAAATCCTCCTGGAAAAAAGGAAATCGTAGCGTGAGTTTTATAATTACCAACTACGGGAGTTTCAATTACTAGGGCTCGGCCCATTCTACTAACTTGCAAGTTTTTTATTTCTGTTCCTTGAAGCTCTTGGGCTCGTTGAACAAGGAGGGCATCCGTGACTGGATCACCTCGGAAAATTAATTCGATGTGATAATCCATTCTTTTGGATCCTACTTTGCCAGGATAAATTTCATTTAATTTGGTATCTAAAGAGGTTAAATACTTATAAAATTCTGAGGCTGGGTCAAGAAGTTTGCTTTTTCTTTCACCCTCTAAACGTTGGTCTGGATTTATAAATCTAATTTCCATGTTTTTTAAAAGTTTTTTTTTTATATGATCTTTTGTGATATGTATTCTTTTTAAATGAATGCTTATGTCCTTTTTTTCTAATGGTTGCGATTCTTCCAATTGACCCATCACGATTACCAAGCATAACTTTATATCCTCTTGGATGAAATGGTGCTCCAGTCAAAACTCGTTGGATCTTGCCTTTTTCATATCGTCCAACATATGGTTTGATAGCGATCAGAACAATCGCTCCAATTTTGGGTCTTTCCTGAAACGCTACTGGATGTCTCTGGTAAGATTTAAACCCCATTGAGGTTAATTCTTTTTTAAATGGTTCCTTGAGTCCCCGAGTGTCATAAGTGATAAATTGATAACGATAATAATCTAAAATGAGTCCAATAATTTTTCTGAAATCATCTAAAGTTCCATATTGATGAACCCGAAGTGAGAATCCACCTGATTTCTTTTCCCGAACTCCCATAATGCAAGATTTATTTTTATACCAATCGAAATCCTCTTGTCTTTCAATACTAATCATTATGCTTCTGTTGTGCTTTTAAACTTCTAAAAGATTTAAAATTGAATCTGAAATATTTCTTTGGATAACATTAGACAGCAATATTAGACCGCAATGTTTTCATTCTTAAACTCAACCATCTTTAACTTTAATCCAACCAAAAGTATGGTTAATAATTTTCAAGGATCCCAATCCACAAAGATTCTCTCTGAAATTCCTTTTAAAATTTCTCAAGAATCTTTGCTAAAACCTACATCAGAACCTACCCTAGAACCTACATCGACCCCAAAACCTACATCTACTTCCTGGTTATATTTTTGCCCACTCCCCAGACAACTCTTCTACTATTGTGAACAGTCTAACCGACTTCGCGCAGATCAGATAACCAATCAATTTCAAATTTCTTCCAAAACAAAAACTGAGTTTCAAGCTCAACTTCAGGAATTTTTTGATAAATTTCAAAAGTAAAATTTTCAAATAAAAAAAATTAATTAAGATCGGTTTACTTTTTTCTACTCTTTCTTTTCTACTCTTTCTTTTCTACTCTTTTCAATCTAGGTAGATGAAAACAATCATCTTCCAGTTGTGAATCAAGATTTTCCACCATCGATGGCAGAACCATTGGGGTTGGATATGATAACGATCTTCATTAGATCCTTTCAAACAGCCCTTGGAAGGAAAGAGAATCAGTGGAACAGGTGGAGCAATATTGGAAAAGTATTTAAAAGTACTTTTGCTAGCAGTGCTCAAAAGGTATTGTCCTTCCTGGCGGATGCATTCTTCAGTTGATTTGAATTTAGCATTGGCTGGGGCATTCACACCAAAGTACTCCAGATCACCTTCCTGTAAATCATATGGTTGAAAATAGGTTTTGGCCTGAGCCCAGCGAAACATTTCCATTGGATCCGCATAATCCTCTTCCATTCGTTTGTTAAAGGCATTATAAACACTCCGCTCGATCATAAAGGTCGAATCAAGAAATTTGACCATCATTTTTTGAAAGACCCAATCAAATGTCCAATAGGTGATGATTGTTCCTGGAACATTAGTGTTGACAAACACTTTCTTGGAATAAGGAGATTTCTTCTTTGATCTTTCTAGGTGATGAGCTTTAAGATTAGTGAGCTCCCAGGAATCAAAGATAGCTTCTGGAAATTGATCAACCAAGTTTAACTTTTCATTTTGCAAATCTTTTTGATCAACAACAAAGATTAAACTGGCATTCGGGTAATCAAATTCATTGTAAATATTGTCCAAAGCAACCATAGCTCGATCAATTTGACCCTCGTTAGCAGATTGAATTCGACGAGAGGAGATAAAATAAACATGATTTTCAGAATCAAATCTCAAAAATCTGATTGAAGGTTGAATTGTCTCATCCCCATCTTTGGTGTGAAAGCAAAGTTTGTCAATTTTATAACTGTGAAAGTACATTTGTGGTGTCAGCCATCGCAAAGTCCAAATGCTTTGTGTAATTGAATGATATTGGTCCAACCAAACATCTACTGTTTTTGGACCAGGATGATAATAAATTTTCCAGTAAGCCCAAAAGAAATTTAGATTGCTTTGACGAGGAACAGACCTGATGTGATCTAGAATAATCAACAACCATAGTTTTAAAAAATCACTATAAACCCTAAGTCTTAGTGAAAAGTTGTGGAGATTCATATTGTTTGTAATATTCAGTTTTGTTGAAAATCTAAATCAATTTTTAAGGAAGTTCAACTTCTCCATTTTTTTTGTCAAGAAAAATCAAAAACAAAATGCAAATCCGTCAAAATAAGATTGGGCCTGGAAATCCAACCTACATTATCGCCGAATTATCCGGAAACCACAACCAATGTTACGAGAATGCGGTTAAATTAGTTCATGCAGCACATCAAGCTGGAGCCAATGCGGTTAAACTTCAAACTTATCGCCCCGACACGATCACAATTGATTCCGACAAAGAACCTTTTCAAATTTCTGGAGGAACTCTTTGGGATGGTCAAACACTATATCAACTATATTCAAAAGCCTATACCCCATGGGAATGGCATCAACCTTTAATGGAATTAGCCAATCATCTCGGAATGGATTTATTTTCCTCTCCCTTTGATTTGACTTCAATTGAATACCTAGAGAACCTAGAATGGCCAGCTTACAAGATTGCTTCTTGTGAAATAACGGATCATATCTTAATTAGACGAATCGCTGAAACTCACAAGCCAGTTATTATTTCCTCTGGAATGGCCAGTAAAGAAGAGTTGACTGAGGCCATAACTCTGTTGAAGAATCATGGTACACCAGAAGATCAGATTTGTCTTTTGAAATGTACTAGTGCATATCCGTCAAAGCTCGAGGACGCTAACTTGAATACTTTGGATGATATGATGAAATATTTTGGTGTTTTGGGAGGATTATCAGATCATACTTTGGGAAGTCAGGTTCCAGTTGTGGCAACTGCTTTGGGAGCTTCAGTGATTGAGAAACATTTTACTTTGGATCGAGAATCTGGAAGCCCTGATGATGCTTTTTCGTTGACTCCAGATGAATTCAAAGAGATGGTTCTAAAGGTTCGTGAAACTGAGATGATTTTGGGATCAACTCAATATGGAACAGAAAGTGAAAGTAAAACAAAAAAACATCGTCGTTCTCTTTTTGTGGTTCAAGACATCAAAAAAGGGGAAACTCTAACCTCTGAAAATTTGAAATCTATCCGACCTGGTGATGGACTCCATACTAAATTTTGGTGGGAATTATTAGGAAAAAAAATTAATCAAGACCTGGAAAGGGGTACTCCGATGTCTTTTGAATATGTGGATCAGTGATTGGATCAGTGATTGGGATTCAAACAAATTTTCGATCATGATGAAGTTCCCTGATATATTGATATGGTTCGAGACTTTCAATTAGGTGTATGTATCTAGCTTTTGGTTTTTCTTTTAGATATCTGTAAATGGCGCTTTTTGCATCACCAGAGGCAGTAATGCATATGTGGCCACCGATAGCGCAGAGTCGTGTATCGGTGCAAAGAATGGTTTGCCAAGTTTCGGGACAAATCAAGAGATTTGAGATTTTTAAAGCATGGAGAATCAGGAACAGACGAGATAAATCACGTTTATTCCCATCGCGAACGAAATTATCCAACCATGATGTAAAATAATAGTCAGGTAAAAGTGCCTTAATTAAAGCGTTTTTACTACCACCCGCTTTCATCCGAGCTCTATTTAGCAAGAAAATAGTTTGATTATCATATGACAAATATTGATCTAGCTTAATGTCTTTGAATCTGGCAATTACATCAATATACCGAATAGCTACTTCATCTAATAAATGTTCTGATTCATTTAAGTCCAAATTGAAGATTGGATCAAATGATGATTTGAGATAAGTCATGATTAGATGAGTGATGGCCAGTGACACTTGACCAGACAAATTCATTTTAAGAGAGTACTTTTTTCCATCAGTTAGGTACTCAATTGTTAGATAAGAAACTTGGCTATTCTGGCTATCTAATTTGGATAATTCAACCTTCAGTAATTTAAAATTATCCAGTGGTTCTTTATCCTCAAAACAAATATAACGAATCAACCCAAGAAAAACTATGATATGTTTATTATAAAATGTTTGATCAGCATCTTCAATAATTCGTAAGATATTATAAGATAATTTAGCATTTGAAGCAATTATATGCCATGGAATAGCTTTTTTAAGTTTTAACCTCTCCCAGTCATTATCAATTATGAACTTCAATCTTGAAATGAACATTGAATAAAAATTCATAATTGATAGGGACAACGAGAAATAACTTTTTGGAACGGATTTTGGATTTAAATAGCCAGATAATTCTCTTGAAAGAACATGCTCTTTCAACTGAAGTGGTAGGTTGTTTAACATATTGGTGACCAACTGACCTCTTGATTTTTAATCAATTTTATAAAATTGATATTGGGTCAAATGAATCAAAAAATCAAAGAATTAATCAAAGAATTAATCAAAGAATGGATCAAATTATTGAAAAGTTAATCAATTATGATTGCCCGCAGCAACAAAAAGTGAAAGTATTGTTAAATCTCGAGGATGGTTATTCAGTGGATTTAAGCATCAACCGTCTAATAAGTTCGAATTCCTTTTTAGTCGAAGAATGTCAATGTTCACCCTACATCAATGGCTACAAAAGTAAAAAAAATAAAATGGGTCTTAATAAATTAGTCGAATATCTGGAAAAATTAGTTGGTGGCTTGACTGATCAAACTGAATTAGAATTCCGATGGACTTTTAAAATTCCATATGAATCTGAACTAAATTTATCTGAGTATCGAAAATCTCTAACTGAATTTTGTCATCTTCAGATGGATTCAATCAGTTTTCCTTTGGAACGTCTTCAATTAAGAATTCAGCTTTCTTTTTGAAGAACACTGCTAGATTGACTGAGGGTTCTACAATTGCTGTGTGATGCGGATAGTAATGATTAGAATATTCAAGCAGGCGAACAATCATTTTTTCAAAATGGGAGAAAGGGATGATCTCGATTTTATAAATGTTCATATAATCATCATGATCGATGTATTCTAGATGAGCAAAAGGCTCATATTTATCAAACCTGTGAAAATTCAATAAAAGTGAGTTTTCTGGAACATTTTTTTTGACATTTTCTGAAGTGGTTTCAAATTTAAAATTGGAAACAATCTCGCTAAAAATATCTTTCAATGTCTTAACATCACTAGGGTCGTTGGTGTGCATTCCCAGATGATACATTAACGAATTGATTGAAGATATAACGGAATTGATGATTTCATTTGGTTGAATGAAAGCCAAGTAAAAACCAGATTTAACATTATGATGTATGTCCATATTATTCAAAGAAGGCCATAGAGTTTCTTTGAGGTGGACTGGCAGATTTGTTAGCATTTGCGAATCATTAATGGCGTTGATTAATTTCAATTTTTAGGATTTAAAAAGCACCAGCATGGTTCATAAGATTGATGAAACGTAAACCTTGCGATCTAGCATCCATCAAGGAATTATGATTACCTTTTACCCCTTCAGAGAATTTATCCCAAAGCAGGTTCTCTTGATTTCTAGAAGTTTGAGTGCTTTTCATGTAAAACTTCCAAATTGTAGATGCACAAGTTGCTTTGAATCCTAGATAAGGATATGCAGTGGATGGATCAGCTTCAATCATGTCTTGATAGTAGCAATTGAGCCATTGCCAATCATAAGCTGATGGCCACGCGACCCACTCGATTTTGTGAGTTTGCCGAAGACCGGCCAGCTTAGAAACCAGATCCTTAAAACCCTCAATTGGATCCACACGGTCGGTGTTAACAAAGGCCCATGCTTCAGTCTCCACAGCCCAGAATTCGGTCATACATTTCGGATCAGCCTTTTTGCCTGGTCGAGCATAGAAATTCTTTTGCCAGGTGAAAACTTCCATTTTATCCTTTGTTAGGCCAGCAATTCCTAGTGATAACATGCTATTGTGAGCTGGACTAGGTCCGTCCGCTTCGATGTCGAATGAAAGATATGCTGTTGGCATAATTGCAGCTGCAGTATTAGAATTCATTTTTGTTTGATGAATTGTTTAATGAATAAGTTAATTTTAGTTTAAAGAGTTACCTTCAATTTTTTATTTTATTTGGGTTAAGTAAAGATGTCTGGTACATTGACAAGTGGTAGATTAATTTTAACGGATACTAACGGCAATTCAGATGCATTTGATCGTCTCCGAGTTTCTAAACCTAAAACTTTATATGAAATCCATCATACTTTTAGTAAAGAACCCCGATTAATCGATGAATTTCTTTCTGGAAGTGGTGCTTCGGCCCATAGTGCAACAGGTGCTTATGTGGCTATGACAACCTCTAGCGGTGTAGCTGGTAAGGTTATTCGTCAATCATATGAATATATACCGTATCAGCCTGGTAAATCTAAACTAATGCTTTTCACTGGCATTTTAGAAATGGCTGGAGGGGTAGCTGATTCTATTTCTCGGATGGGGTGTTTTGACGCCAGTACTGATAAATCGAGTGTTGCTGGAACAGGTAATGGTCATTTCTTTGAATTAAACGGAACAACTATGAATGTTGTTGAACGATTGAATAATGTTGATACTACTATTGCTCAAGCTTCCTGGAATGTTGATGCTTTTGATGGTTCAGGTCCTTCAGGATTTACTATTTCAGGAGCAGCTTGGGGAAAATCTCGTATTTTTGCTGTTGATCAGGAATGGTTGGGGGTTGGTGTAGTTCGAATGGGGCTTTTTATTAATGGAGCATTTAAGGAAGGTCATCGGTTTAATCATAGTGGTGTTGGAACCCCTTCCAGTACAGCAATTACGGCACCCTATACCAAGATGGCCAAATTACCAATTCGATATGAGATTGTGTCAACGGCGGATACTGTCGCTGATAGTGAAATGAGAATGATGTGTTCAACAGTTCTTTCAGAGGGTGGATTTGAACCAGTTGGACGAATTTTTGCGTTTTCAGGTCATACTGAAATCACGGTTGATAGTGCTTCAGTTTTTGAACCTCTTTTTTCATTGAGATTAGTGGAAACTGAGCCATCCAATCGAGCCAGCATTATACTCAAAAATATTCATCTAATTAATATTTCGGGAGCTAGTAAATATGCTCATTTCCATTTGTTCTTGCTTGATGCATCAAGTAAAATAACTGGAGGTTCTTGGGTTAATCCAAATGAATCAGTTGGGGAATACAACAGTACTGCAACTGCGGTTAACACGAGCGGGGCAATTAGTGTCGGTTCTGGATATATTGAGATTAAAACCAGTGAAGAGTTTCCTTACGAAAATTATTTAAATAGCCCAATTATTAACAGTGCGATTGATGGTACTTCAAAAGTTTTATGCATTGCGGCCGTTAAACTAGGTGCCAATGTTGGTATGTATGGTGGTATGGAATGGATTGAGGTTAAGTAAAGAAGTTTTAGGTTTAGGTTTAGGTTTTCTTATTTTTTTTATCTGTTGATTGTAAACCAAAATCAAATCGAATGTCAGGAATTATCACAAGTGGTAAATTAGTTTTAACTGATTCTGAGGGAAATAATGATGCTTTTGGGCGTATTCGTATTTCTGAACCTCATACTTTATTTGAAATTCATCATGTTTTTAGCAAAGAAGGATACCTAATGGATGAATATATATCTGGATCAGGAACATCAACTCTCAATTCAGGATCTTATGTATCATTGGCTGTTACTTCCAGTGGGGTTGGTAAAACGATCCGACAGTCATATGAATATGTTCCTTATCAACCTGGTAAATCCAAATTAATGCTTTTCACCGGAATTTTAGAAGTTTCGGGTGGAGTGGCTAATTCAGTTTCTCGAATAGGTTGTTTTGATTCAACAACGGAAAAAACTTCAAGCGGTACCAAAGCCGGAAATGGTCATTTTTTTGAGTTGGATGGCACAACAATGTCAATAGTTGAGCGTCTTAATGATTCAGATACTAAGGTAGCTCAAGCGTCATGGAATGTTGATACTCTAGATGGCAACGGACCATCTGCGTTAACAGTTTCAACATGGAACAAAGCTCATATTTTTGCTATTGAACAGGAATGGCTTGGAGTTGGCATGGTTCGATTGGGTGTTTTTCTGAATGGAACTTTGAAAGAATGCCATCGTTTTAACCACAGTGGATTAGGTACTCCAGCCAGCACAGCACTAACTGCTCCATACACTAGAACAGCCAAATTACCAGTTCGGTATGAGATTTCGAGCAGTTCATCGGCTGATGCCGAAATGAGAATGATTTGTTCGGCAGTTTTGTCTGAGGGTGGATTTGAACCAGTTGGTCGCGTTAATGGAATATCAAATACAGCTGCGACCAACGTAGTCTTTAATTCAAGTGGCGTTTTTACTCCAATTTGCTCAATCCGATTAAAAGAATCTGAACCAGAAAATCGAGCATCAATCGTACTTAAAAATGTTCATTTATTAAACATAACCACTAGTAAATTTGTCCAATTTCATTTGTATCTTTTACCAGATGATACGGCTTTAACTGGTGAAAGTTTTAGTGATGTTGACTCAACCAACTCAGTTGCTCAATATGATTCATCGGCCACCGCTGTTAACCTAACTAACGCTGTCAGTGTTGGATCTGGATTTGTTGAAATCGAAACCAGTGAAGAATATCCATATCAATCATATCTCAATAGTCCTTTGATTAATTCAGCTATTGTAGGTAAATCACGGATTATGTGTTTAGCTGCTTTTAACTTGACCAGCGCAACCGCAGAATGTTATGGTGGTTTTGAATGGATTGAGATTAAGTAAAAAAAATAAAATCTGGTTTATAAATCAATAGAGGACATTCCTAAAAATGAGTGAAATAGTTTATGATGCAAAATATTCCGGTTTGGATTTAAGTAGTGCTCAGGGATTAAACCTAACCAATTCTAGCTCTCGGATCAAACACTCCGGTTCAGGGGCTGTAACTTTTGAATCAGTTTCAGGACAAATACTAATTAAAACAGAATGGAATAGTGGAGCCGAATCAATTAAATTACAAAGTTCTTATGGAGGTATTCTCCTTAATTCAACCAAAACAATCTCGTTACAAACTACTGATGCCACGAACGGTATTAAAATTGGAACCAGTAGTGATGTTCCGATTACCCTTGGAAATTCCAGTAGTACCCTAGCAATTAAATCAAGTGTAACTATTTCAGGGGATTTTACGGTCACTGGCAACACAGTTCAACATAATGTTTCAACCTATACAGTTGAAGATCCAATCATCGTCCTAGGAAACGGTCAATCCACTCCGGTTTATGATTTAGGATTTCTAGGTGTACGAGGAACCGCTGATAATATCGCTTTTTTCTGGGATGAATCAGTTGATCAATTCGCTATGGTTACCACCGCTTCCACCGGAGGAACAACCAGTATCAACATCAGCGGATATGCGAATCTTAGAATTGCTGATTTAACCGCCGTCAATATGGCTGGGACTTTAAGTACTGCAGCTCAGACCAACGTGACCAGCGTAGGAACTCTAACTGGATTAACAATGGGCGGAAACATTGATTTAGATAGTAATAGTATTGTTAATGCTACATCGGTGGCCCTTTCTACCCTCAGTGCCGCTTCATCTGATATCAACGTTTCAATCACCAACACTAGAGTGGCTGGACTAACCTTTAAAGAAGGAGCAAATTCATATTTGACTTTTAATACCACGGCCAACACGATCACCTCTAGCCAAGTTTTTAATATGGGCAATGGGTTTCAAATAGCAGGTTCTTCGGTGAATGCCTCAGCCTCTGAGTTAAACACAATGGATGGAATTAGTTCAACAACTAGCGAGCTGAATATTTTGAGTGGGGTTACTTCAACTGCGGCTGAATTAAACATCCTAGATGGAGTCAGCTCTTCAACCGCGGAATTGAACATTCTGGATGGAGTTACCTCAAATTCAACGGAATTAAATTATTTGGCTGGGTTAACCACTGGACAAGCAACAGCTAGCAAAGCTCTGGTGACTGATGGCAACAATGATATTAGCCTTGGATTAGGTGATTTAACGGCCACTAATCTAACCGGAACACTTCAAACCGCGGCCCAAACAAATATTACATCAGTCGGGACTTTAACCTCTTTAACCATGGGTGGTAATCTAGCTTTGGGTGGATATAATTTAACTAATGGGGGACAAATTTCATTGGATACATTGAATGCTGCTTCCAATGATGTTGTGATTAGTTTGACTGATGCTAGAACAGCTGCTTTAAGTATTAAGGAAAGTAGCAATAATTATTTGGTTTTTAAGACCAGCAACGGCTTTGAAGAAATTACTTCCAGTCAGACTTTAAATATAGCCAATGGATTTGAAATCGCTGGAACTGCAGTGACTTCGACTGCTACAGAACTGAACCTAGTGGATGGGATAACTGCTGGAACTGCCTTAGCCAGTAAAGCAGTTATTTTGGATGCTTCAAAAGATATTACAGGACTTAATATAGTTACAGCTACGACTTTGGCTGGTACTTTAAGTACTGCTGCTCAAACCAATGTGACTTCGGTGGGTACTTTAACTGGATTGACTGCGGCAGCTGAAGCAACTATTGGTGGTACTGCAACAGTTGGTGGTCAGCTTCATTTGACAGAGGGAACTAATAATGGAAGTAATAAAATTACTCTTCAGGCTCCGGCTGATTTATCAGCTAATTATTCTTTAATTCTTCCAGCGGATGATGGTGGAGCAAGCGAATATCTTCAAACAGATGGCAATGGAACCCTAACCTGGGCTGCTTCTGGTGGAGGTTCAACATTGGCTGGTGCATCAGATTCTAGTTTCAGTAGTTTAGCCAGTAATGATATCATGAAATACAATGGATCAGACTGGGTTAACACTAAAACAATTAGTATTACAACGTTAACAGCTACGACTCTCAATGGTACTGTTGGAACTGCTGCTCAGACAAACATAACTTCGTTGGGCACTTTAGGGTCTTTGACCACCTCTGGCAATGTTACTTTGGATAATTCGGGAAACAGTGCTCAATATATTTATATGAATTATAATGCAACTAATACCAATCATTGGAGAATTTCAGTTAATAGCAGTGGAAACCTAGATTTTGAAAGATATAATGGATCTAGTTGGATATCTAAATCTACAATCACTTGATTTGATAAAAATTGAATTTGGGATTTCTTTAAACCTCAAGTTAGAAACTAGATCAAAATGTCTGATACTGCTCATCATTTCAAAGTTCATCAATATTTTTATGATGAAAAAGATAAGAAAGTTTATCACATCCTAGAAAAGGAAGAATGTCGAAAGACTGGTCACAACGTAAAATTTGTGGTCCAAGATCTTGAGAATTTTAAGCATTCAACCAAAAGTTATTCTCATGACCACCACTTGAGGCTGGTTGATGTTCATACTCGCCATTACACTCTATCTCATTTCCGAGATGAGGAAGATGGATTTTATTTGGAATTGTTTGATACTGAGATGAAGCCCCGAGGCGATCTTCATCTGCATGATGCTTCTCTAATCGAGCAAGTAACCAAGGCTTACAAAGCTCTTGGAGATGATGATAAGCCACTGAACGTTAAGGTTGTTCAAGTTAAGGTTGGAGCCCTTCATCGGGTTGATAAGAGCCTTAATTTGGAACAAGTTGTTCAAATTACTGGAGTTGATTTCTCTCATCTCCATGATCATCATCACCAACATCATCATCAACATTCAACTACCTGAGGAGATTAACCAAAGAGATTAACTGAGAACTAACTTGATTTGAATTTTTGACTAACCTTTAGTGAATTATAAATTTCATTTATTTTCTTTATCTAGAATCCCATCAAGATCCAAGTATTTTAACTTCATTTTTTAAGCCAAACTGTAACATGATCAGATTGCATCTTTTTAAATCCATTTTTTTGAAATAAAACTTCCAATTTCCCATAATCACACGTTTCTTTGTAATCATCTTCATAAATTATTAATCGCAATTGATCTACAAACCATGGATATTCATCAATGAATGTTTCCAAACAACCTTCACAATCAGCAAATAGAACATTAATACTTTTGTAGCCCTTCAAAGTGTCTAGGGAAAAGGATTTAATTGGAATATCGCCATTTTTTTGGACGGTTGTTCCCCAATAATTATTATCACTGCTATCCAATTGAATTTTGAGATCTGTTTTATTAGAAATAACGCCCTCGATAATCTCGAAATTAGCTTTGTGATAGTCCTTATTTTTTTTAAGAACGGAGATTATTTTAGGATTTGGTTCAACACAATAATTAATTTGTTGAGATCCGAGGATTTTATCAGCATAAATGCAAGATGCTCCGATATTTCCACCCAGTTGCAGAACATGGTCATCTGATCTGAGATATTTTTCGAGAGCTTCTTGCTCATCATTTTCCCAATCAACATTTTTGATCCGGTCTCCTTTTAAATTATAAAGTTCAAACTTGTGTTGAGCGAAGCTTTCTTCTGATTTAGAGAGACTGAAAGCAATAATTATGATGGTTAGGAGGATGAATAGTAATGTTTTAGTTTTGGTGGTGATCATTATATCTTTCACAAAGAATTAAAAAACATTAAGTCTTGAGTTCTACTGAAACTTTAAACTTCATCCTTTGAGTGTATCTCCCCATCCCCACACAAATCTAAACACGTAAAATATGACGTAAACCACCATAAAAGTCAGGATGGTTTGAATCTTAAATTTATAAAAAAAATTAAAATAGTTTTAAATTTCAGGTTTAGATTGAATCTTCAAAAATCTGAATCATATCCTGGATAATATCCAGATCCATATCCTGAATCAGAATTGTATTCGGGTTCATAATTAGGATCATCTGGATTATCTTGATCAATGTCATCCATTTCAAAATCGGGATCTGAATCAGAATTTGAATCAGAATCAGTCTCAGTTGAGGTAGTAAATTTGATTTTAAGTGGTGGTTCCAAGCCATATTGGAGTGCTCTTTGATTGAATTCAGTTTTGGAGATATCTCTAAAATGTTCTTGATGAACTCGACCAAATTTACCAGCTACCAGAACTTGGTTATCTGCATAAGCATTTAGAAATCGACCATCAACACATAGAATATTATCATCATGAGTATTTTCTCCGCGGTAAAGATAAACATTAATATCAGTGATTGAGTCTGGATCGATTCCTTCCCGGTTAATTTTACTCTTAATTTCATTCAAAGCATTTTTAGATGGTTTGTAGCTAGTTCCTCTTCCTAGGCTTGTCCTTCCAATGACTGTCATATTTTCATAAATGATTGTGAAAATACAATCGTGGTTAATTTGAGATGATTCTAGATCCGAATTAGGAAATCTAATGGTGGATTGCATTGTTCTAAAAAGTGGCTTAATTGAATTTACGCTTCAATTTATTCTGATTAAATAGGACCCGGAATCTTTTAGACTCTCTTCTAGACTCTCTTCTAGACTCAATTATTTAGTCAGATCCAAACTTTTGTTTTGAATTTGGTTCTTGATCCAAGATAGTATACAAAGGTTCCAAAGCCTTTCCGGCATCATCCAGCATACTCCTAGAGATCAAATATTCTTCGGTTTGGATTAAAGCTCCAAGTGATGGTGGAATAAATTTAGATAAATTAAGATCAATTCTTTGAAAAATGGCTCTTGTTTTTTCTTGTTCTTTTAATGATTTTGGAGCTTCCGTGTAATAAGAATCATTGGTCTTTTTAACATATTCAAGATCTTTGATTACTTTGTCTAGGGTGGGATCCTTGTTTGGGTTTTTGATTTGAGACAACAAAGATGAATAGACCACTCTAGCATGTGAATGTTCATAATGCATGAATCCCCGAAGATGATTTGAAAAATAATACCGCCACAAATTTTGGGATAAAATGGACATTGGAATTTAAATAGTAAATCCTAAATTCAAAATTCTAAATCTAAAATTTAAAAAATATTTCAAATCAATTTTTAAACTTCATCCCAAATTCACTAAGCGAAGCCCAGCGCAGCGGTCAAGTATTTATAAAGAGACCGTTCTAGGTATCGTAAAAATTTAATTTTAAAGAGGATTATGAAATTCAAGGTGTAGCTAGAAAGGTCTAAAAAATTTACTTTTATTTGGCTAAATCAAAATTTATAGTAAAACTAAAACTCTGGCTCAATCTGATTTTACATCAGCAAAGTTTTTACTTTCGTATGAAATCAGATGAGAACAATCAGGACAAATTAATTTTCCTAAATTTTTTAATTTTTTAGCCATTCCAAAGGCGTTTCCGACATTCATTCTGTAATCTATGGAGCTAGCGCTATAATAAAAAGAAATCAATGGATATTTTAGAAAAGTTTTGTTTTGATTTTTAATTTCCCAGTTGTGGTAAATAATCAATTGATTTTCCGGATGCATATCCCATCGTTTTTGTACATTCTTTTTCCAAAGACGATCACATTCATTTAACTTCATAAACCCAATATTCCCATTTTTCAGTGAACATATTCCCAGGACGTTCTTTAACTCGTCAGTATTATTAATGGTTTTAGGCCTGACTGGTCGTCTTAGTCGCCTATATCTTCCAAAGCGTCGGCCATAATAATATGGTCTAGTTTGATGGTTAACTATATTTGAATTAAAGATCACATATTTACGGGATCCTTTGCTATCACCATCCTTAACTAGATAATCAAATGCTTTTGATCTTGGTTGAGGTCCTTTCAAAAATTTCAAAAATTTCTCAAAATCTAGATATGATTTTCCTTCTTTAAATGATCCTGGTTCAACTAGAAAAAATGATCCAGTCCATATTTTATCAAGCAGAGCCAGTATGTTGATTATTATAGTTAAGTTATTACTAGTAAAATCATCCATATGGTCTAACTCAGTGCGAAAGATGTCCTTCAATTCTGATACTACTCTTTCTTTTGGTAAATTCATTCTATTCTGCAACAGCAACTCTGATTAAATTTTATTAAATCCAAATAACCTTAAAACAAATTATCTTTAACTTTTAACTTTTCAAAATCCTAATCTTTTCATACAAATATTCAAATTGTTTTTGGTAAAGAACCTCATATTCGCTAACATCGCATTCAATTAATTCTCTAGTAATTCTCATTTTTAACTGGGAATAACCTAACAGTTGTTCTAATTTAGTCACAATGTGATGACATGGTTTACAAAGTACTTGACATTTGTCAATTTCCAGTTTGATCAAACTGACCTCTGCCCCGTTGCGAGCCATTGAGCAAACTGAATCACTTTTGTCAAAGATATTGACGTGATCAAGATGGAAGTTAGCTTTAGTTTCTTCTGTTCTAGGTGCCTGGCAACAGACACAAGACAGTTTATTTTGTTCAGCCAGATAGGAATCTACTTCCTTGAAAAGGGCTTGGATTTCGGGGTAATGTGCGATATGGCACTCAAAACATTCTGATTGATCCTGCCATTTGTAGGGAATCGGATCAATGATGGTTTTTTGACATTTCAAACATTGAAATTGATACTCTTCTAGGACCTTTTTTAGCTTTTCTTGATCAGATATCTGCGCATAAACAAGCTTATTTCGCTCATCAGTTGGCATAAGTTCTCCAAACTTATTTTGACAATAAAGAACCGGAATTTGATTCTGATCCGAAAAGGTTTCCCAATCAGGATTCATAATGTGCGCCTTACCATATTCTAGAATTCTAGATTCCTTCACCCGAGCAAACTCCTGACGACTTAGGATTTTGTAATTTTCTTCTTTCGCAATCAAAGTTAACTCTTTTTTAAGATTTAAAACACTATTGGACGTATCAAATTTCACATTGAATTGTCTTTGAATCTCAGTGAAATTAGGACAATTACCAGTGTAAGATAGTAAAAGAGTTTTTAAATAATCTTTTTGCTCTTGTTCCATTTTGTGGGATTTGTAATTGAGGATTGATCACGCTTTAATTATATGCTAATCAATTTTTAAATTAAACAAAAAAATAGGATTCAGAATTGGATTCAGAATTAAATCAATCGATCTTTTTGGTCATTTCTAAGAAATTAACTAAATTATCTGGTGTAACTGGCGCGGGGTCTTTTGGTAACATCATCATATATCCATTCTGAACATCTTCTGAAACTGGGATGTTACCACCAATTCCGATATCCAGCATTCTCAGATCTGGTCGAGGAATACAATTTGAATTTTCAGGATCTTTGTTAAGAAACATCATTCTATAGGCTGGAATCCAATCTTTTCCATCTCTGCTAGCCCAATCATTACCCGACAAAAAGCGTCGATGATAAATGTGTCCATTACTTTTGCCAATATTTTCTGAAAATCCCCCACAGATTGAATCTGTTCGATGGGATCCTACATAATGATGGCCAGGGCGACGGATAGTAGCTAGAAAGGTCCATTTATCCATTGGTAATTCTTTTTCCGGATCAATGATGGCATCATCACGATACTTAGGTTCCAACGGACCTCGGTTGATTACATAAGCAGAATAATCGGTAAGCTCTTCATCTCCTTCAACATGTTCCATTTTTAATAGAATTCCGTACTTGTATCCTTGGTGAAGGTTGGTAATATAATGACTGTGGACACCGCTGCCTTCATGCCCAAAATCACGATAAATTAAATTCTCGTTGGGTTGATGCATAACTGCTTCCCGGTCGTTATAATCCCAAATGCTAAAAACAAATTGGGTCCGCTCATGTTCTCGCCCCGGATATTTCCGGTTAGCGTCAAAATATCTGTTAGTGGTTGATAACCCGATATACCCGCCTGAGAAAGCAAAGGTATGATAGGTTAGTGGTCTTAATTGATGCAGGCATAACTCACGATAGAAATACTTTCCTTCATCTTTTGGAACTTTAAAGTAAGTTTTGCTATACGCGGCAGAAGCGTGTCGAGCCGCTCTGAGAGATAAAATATCTTCATGGAAAACACTTGTAACTTTATGATATCCCATGACTTTCAAATTTTGGATTGTGATTTGCCCTCCAGTGATTTCAGAGATGTTCTTGATGTAGAAATGATAAGTTCCTGGGTCGAGGTTGTAAATTGCTCCTAGAAAGTAATTTCTATTCGTCTTAACTTTAGAAAGTTTGATTGGGAGGGTATTTACCCGACCCTTTTGATTGATGAGTTTGTTTGCTTGGTTCGGAATCCACAAGCCCGCCTCTAGAGCAATATCTCCATCCAATATGCCTTCGAGAGTAAAGTTATATTTACCCTTATGTGTGACTACAATGTCCCAAAAAACTTTTTGTTCTTGGTTGCTGAGAGTAGTAACGGAACGCGTTCGGTCCCCGTAATAAGCATGATTTGATGGAAGCAGAGATGTTCGTCGTATTGGCATCTATTAAGTCCTATATGTTTGTCTTTTTTAAACCTTAAGTCAAATCAAAGCATCCGTTTCTGAGCTAGCTTAAACTCGGAAAAAAACTGCGAAGGTACCCACCCACAGATCCCAAAGAAGACCCAAAAGAAGACCCAAAAGAAAATCCAGAATGTGATTTAGGAGGGTTAAAGATCTTATTAATTTCTTTTGACCATTCGCTGGGATCAGCTTTACCATCAGGGGGAGCTTGAAAGTATTCCCAAATAAAAGTTCCCCCAAGATTAGGGTATTCAACTTTCAAGGCAGTTAGAGTTTGACAGGCTCCAACGAAATCAATTCCTTCGAGCATACCCATGACAACTTTTTCCTCGGGGTAACCATTCAGAATGGCTTTTTCGTAATCGCTTGGCTGGTAGCTGCCATAAAATTGTCCATTAAAATAGTTAATGTATTGGCCTTCTGGTGATGTGTAAAGGTCCTTGTAGATGAATCCACCCATTCCAGGTTCATCATTACCAAGAGAACTACCTAAGGGAGCCATCGCAATGATAAAATCATCTCCAAAATCGGTATGAATTCGATTAATTAATTTTTTGCAGTTATCTAAAGTAACTTCTTCCTCAATATCCAGGTCAATTCCATTAATTTCCGGATGATTTTTAATTGTTTGGTGTAAAAGAGTGTAATATGTTTCAAAATTTGAGAAAAGGTTACCGTAAGCACCTCCAGCACCACCCAGCATGATGACAATTTTAATTCCTAGAGCGGCCGCTGCTTTGATCTCTTTCCAGACCGGATCAAATACAGGATCGTTAGGATTGTTGTTGTTGAGGTGGATGTAGGGAGTTTCATCTGGATCAGTGTTGTTGCCGAAATGAAATGCAGATAGATGGATATGGGTTGTTTCAGGATTCTCATGCAGAATCGGAGTCAAACCAGTAAAGGTTTGATAGTAATAAATAATTCGGTTATTTGAGGCCATGCCTTACAATAGGCAGATACTATTTTTTATATAATTGAATTCATCCAGCAAATTAATTGATTAAGATTAAGATTCAGATCAAGATTCAGATGCCATACGAAAATAACTACCTCTCGGTCAAGTTACCAAATGATTTAAAATTAAAACTAAAAAAAATTATTGATCAAATTTCTCAAAAAGATCCTCGATTTAAGTCAACATCACTTGAATATCTTCATATGACTTTACTTTTCTTTGGTCAAAAGTTAAAACATTTAAAAGAAAGTGAATTGCATCAATTGGAAGAGAAGCTAGAAAGTATCTTGTCGGATCATTTTACTCTTTTATTCATCAAACCTGTTTTAAAAAGATTTCCACCAGAAAAATTAAATTTATATGTGATAAAATACTCAGTTTCACCTGATGGACATCAACTTTATGCCAAACTGAATGTGGTTCTTCAAAAATATTTAGATGGGGTGGCTTATCAAAACTGGGCACCACATATTACACTTGGAAAATTACATGATTACAGCATTAATATGGATTCTCAACTTGATTCAAGTTATAACTGGAAAGCGGAAAGTATCATGATTTCGGGTTCCTCACGAAAAATTAAAATTGAATTTAATCTGATTTGATTTAATCCGATTAGTTAAGATTGATGACAGACATCGAAAAGAGATTTAAACTTGTTTTGCTTGGTGATAAGAGATCCGGCAAAAGTGCCTTTATTAGAAGATTTGTAAATTCTAAATTTACAGATATATATGTTGCTACCTTGGGGGTAGATGTGCACCCAGTACCATGCCAGACCAATTATGGTAATTATGTTTTGGATGTTTGGGATACAGCTGGTGATCCCAAACATGGTGGTTTAACAGATGGATATTACATTGGAGCCAACGCATGTATTGTCTTTCATGATGACCAATCAGATGAGACACTTATTAGCAGACGATTATTTAGATTTAAGAGAATGTGTCCCACTGCAACGATCATTGAGGTTTGGAACAAGGTTGATCTTCCCAATGAACTTGCGCGTTATCAACAATATTTAAATAACCACAATATTCGCCAAGGTAGTAATAGTGCAAGCAATGACTTTGGATACTTCATTGATATTAGTGCTAAAACTAGTCATAATATCCATACACCATTTAATACTCTTCTGCGGAAGTTAACTAATCATCCAAACCTGTCTATTTTAGGTTACAACTGAGCTGAGATTAAAAAAAGTAAGTTAAAAGTAAGTTAATGAGATGAATTGGATTGAATTAGGATTTCCAATAACCAACTGAGTTATATAATAATTCCCTTTCTTTAATCCGTTTATTTTTTTTGGTTATTTTTGATCCTTTTCTGGGAGGATTGAGATCTTTGAGCTTGTCAATAATTCTTGAAGAACCATATTTGAGAGAAAGCGCATATTGATATAGAGTTTGTCCTTTATAATTTCTTATTTTTTGAAGAGACCTCTGCTCGAATTTGAGAAAAATCTTGAAAAGTTTTTTTCGCTTGTCTCTCATCAAATAGAAAATCCATTCCGAAAAATTCTCTAAAATCCATGATCGAAGTCTAGGATAACGTTTTAGCCAATCTCTGTGCAGTTCAGTGGACTTAATTTCCAGATAAAGTTTTTCAGTGTCCCTATTTTTGATTCCATCAAGGATGATTTCTTGAATTTCTTCTGAAAAAGAATTGAAAATATATAAATCATGCTCATACAATCTAGCCAAAGGCATCACAAATTTATTACCAACAATGAATTCGTTTTTGAATCTATTTGGATCTCGATTATAAACCCAAACAAACAAATCAATGACGTTTAAATAGTGGTGAATCAACCAGTCGGTGTTAATTTCAATGATCTCACAAAAATAAATTCCACCAGTTAGGGCCCCTCTGAGATGTGGATATAAATCACGAACACCAGATACATAAGTAAATTGCCCAGAACAAACATATGGAATTATAATTTGATTGAAGACTCTGGGTATAATTTCCTTTTTTGAAGGATAATGATGCATATCAAATGCATATTTGACAAACAATTGGCACAGAGATGATTTACTTATCCCCATCTGCATGGTAGTTGCCCTTGTGGCTGGGGATCTAGAAATTAAAGCTTCTATACACAATTTAGGGGTTCCATATTTGTCTGGATTGATAATCATTTCATAATATTTATGTATTGACAATTGAGGAAGATTTAGAGCCAAAACTCTTGGAATTACCTCATTCTGATAGTGGGTCGCCAAACGATCAAAGTGCCGCCAATTCCTCTCTTGCCAGTTGTTGATCGATTTGATTATGGCCCACCAATCCTTACATACTAAGCAACATTGTGTATGTGTATATCTATCCAGCAAAAGAAATATTTCGAGTAAAACATCATCATATAATCGATTCATAGTAAGTTATCTCTTTCTTTTCAAATATTAAAACTTCAATTAAAACTTCAATTTTTTAAGGTGTCTTTCCCGGAGTTTGATTCGTTTCGATCTCTTTCTAGGAAGATTCAGTTTTTTGAGATTTTCAATAATGTTTTCAAGAGGAGAACCGTGTTTGAGAGTGAGAGAATATTGATAAAGAGTTTCTCCTTTAAAATTTCTTATTTTTTGAAGAGATTTCCGCTCGAATTTCAGAAAAACATTCAGAAGTCTTCTTTGTCGGTCTCGAACAAAATAGAAAATCCATTCTGGGCAATTCTCTAAAACCCAAAATCGAAGCCTGGGATTGGATTTAAGCCAACCTAGAATTAATTTAATCTTTCGTTTTTGTCCAAAATTATGTTTAATCTCTAGATAACCTTTTTCTTTTTTATTTTTAATCCCAATTTCAATTATTTTTTGAATTTCATCTGAAAAAGAGTTAAAAATATAAAAGTCATGTTTAGTTAATTTAATCAGTTCAATAATAAATGCGTCTTTAGGAACATCCCTAAAAAACCCATCAGAAATAAATTCCTTTTTGAATAGATCTGAATCATTATTGTAAAACCAAACAAATAAATCAATTGCATTTAGATAGTGGTGTGTAAGCCAACCAGAACCTAGATATCTTGGTCCTTTAGATCCAATTTCATTTTGATCTTCGTCACTAGGAATCATGTACCCTCGGTCATAATTTCTAGCCATTGCATAATTAATCTTATCATATAAATCATAACCGGATGCATAAGCAAATTGCCCCGAACAAACATATCGAATTATGATTTGATTAAAATCGTAAACAATATTCCATTCTCCGCGACAGAAAAGATTTGAATTACCAAATGTATCTTCAACAACTAATTCGCACACCGATTCATATTCATTCCATCCCAGATGTTCAAGCTCCGCTCGAGCAGATGGAGATCTTGCGATGAGTGCTTTCATGCGATCCTCTGGCGTGATAGGCAAATGTGCTTGAGATTCACTAATCATTTCTCGATATCTGGATAGTGGTAATCGAGGTAGATTAAGAGTCAAAACGTTTGGAATTACTATATTTTTGTAATAGGAGGCCAAATTATCAAATTTAACCCAATTCTTTTTGCGCCAGTCAATTGATTTGATAATTTGGTACCAATGTCGGCAAACTAAACTACACTGAGACTGGTCATATCGATCTAGGAATATAAAAATTGTGTATAGAGCGTCTTCATTTAATTTATTCATTGGATCTGAATTGGATCTGAATTATATTTGAAAATATTAAAACTTCAATTTTTTAAGTTTGCTGATGATGTTTTCTAGGGGTGATCCATGTTTGAGTTCTGATGAGGTTGAATACTGATATAAATTTTCTCCTTTTAAATTTCTTAATTTTTGAAGAGACTTCCGCTCAAATTTCAGAAAAATATTTAGAAGTCTCACTTGCCGATCCCGCACTAAATAGAAAATCCATTCCGGGGCATTTTCTAAAATCCATGATCTAAGCTTAGGATTGAATTTGACCCAACTCAGAAGCAATTTCATTTGTGGCTTTTGCCCAAAATTAGTTATAATTTCCTGATAAGCATATCTTTTCTTAATGATTCCTTTGCCAACTATGCATTTAATTTCTTCTGAAAGAGAATCAAAAATATAAAAATCTGATTTAGTAAACGTATGAAGAGCTAGAATAAAGTCGTCCCCAGGGTCATAAATGAATTCTTTTTTGAACAGATCTGGGTTATGATTATAAAACCAAACAAATAAATCAATGGCATTTAAATAATGATATCTGACCCAGTTGACTGTGACTAGATTGACATCATCTTCACCTGGCTTTTTGCAAGGTCTTGGGTATTGCTGGTAGTATTTTCTTAGATTCACATAATAATCACAATTCATCCCCCTGGTTATAGCCTGATAAATAGCAACTCCGCTTGCATTATCCATTTGCCCTGAACAAACATATGGAACCACAATCTGGTTAAAATTATTGATTAAATCTCTTTTATATTTGAACCAAACTTTAAAAGTATTGTTAGCTAAAATATCTGATAAAGTCTCATCCCAGCAAGTAACAAAACAATCCCTTGTCATTTGAGATCTTGCAATCAAAGAATTAATGCAATATTCAGGAGTTCCATATTTATCAGGTTCCATAATCATTTCACTATATTCATATAATGGGGATTGATAGAGGTTGAGAGCCAAAACTCTTGGAATTACTACATTTTTGTAGTGAGCAGCTAAACAATCAAAATTCCTCCAATTTCTCTCCTGCCGGTTGATTAATTTAGTCGCATTATACCAACCGCGGCAAACCATAGAACACCGAGAAAGATCGCATCTATCCAATAAAATGAAAATATCGTATAATACATCCCAATTTAATTGACTCATATCCTGGATTTGGGACTTTTAATTTTTTCCTTTTAGATTCTTTTCCTAAATTCTCTTCTTAAATTCTCTTTCTAAATTCTCTTTCTAAATAGTAAATGAGTTTGAATGATCTAACTTATCGCAATAAGGTAACTACTAAGATTGAGAAGTATTACCTAGAAACCCCCACTGCTTCCAAGTGTTTGAATTATTTAAAGAAAAGATATCCTTTCATAATGCCGACAATTGACCACACTGCATATAGATTCTTAAGTTGTGAAAAGTATCGATTATTTGCCCGGGAAATGGATTCTGATTACCATTTAAAAGGTTATTTGGACTTTCCTTTAAAACCAACTGATAAATATCATAAACAAGCTTATTGGTACAATCATCAAACTTACTCGAGATTATTTGCTAGTTTTATAGAAATTTCAAAAGAAGATGAGATTCGAATTGAAAAACTGATGGAAAGCAACCTTCCTAGAAAGGGTAAATATGATCAACTTAAATCTATGGATCAGTATATGGCTTGGACTGTAATGTGGGGTGACAGTATCAATCATTTAGCTTTGGATTTGAGTTTATATCCGGATCCTTTTGAGCAAATTATTGAGGAGATGGCTCAAGAGTTAAACCTGGAAATGAATGATTATCATTTTAATAATCCTAGTCCAAATAATCCTAGTATTGCTGTTAGTCAAGATGGTTTTTTAAAGCAGGCTTCTACTAAAGCGGATAAAGTTGATGGAATTCCGAAAGCTTATTTAGAATTTGTTTCCAGAAGTGTGGATCCCAGAGAGGGTTCTAGACGGAATGGGTTTGATACTTTTAGCGCCAATGGTATTTTTGAATCAACTGGTTAATAAATTTAGTAAAAAAATTGATTTTATGAATCAGATTGAGAGCAATTAAAAATGGATTTGTACAACGATAGTATGTCTCACGTGGGAATCCACGAGACATTTGTACCAAATGATGAAGAAATCTGCTACGATTGCCGGTGGCCGGATCCTTACGGCTGGAGCTACGGTTGCAAGTGCCCGACCAATAGTCAGGATCAAATCAATTATTCAGGGGTTTGGATAGTTTATCAGCTGCGAGTCAATGGCGTTCCAGCCAAGATGCGTCCTGCTGAGTCTGACTACAATGTCCGGAAATTTGTTCAAAGTGGTGCCAGGCAGGCCGAACTTTCTATTTATGATCTGACTGATGAGAATCTAGTCGAGGAGTTTACCATCTCAAGTACCGAAGATCCTCGAGACCTAGAGCAACTTTATGGAAAGATGGTTAAGGATCTGGGGTCTGGATGGAAGCCAACTAGTGAACGCAGCAACTTTACCGCTAAGGATACTGCCTCAAACTATGTTGATCATTTTACTCGGATCGTGGACAGTATCATGCATCCCCCGCCTCCTCGCGAAGCATCTGAAAATGCTCATGTAGGTCTTCGGAAGAAGAAGACAGCTAAGGGCTCTCGGACCTGAGTCAACCTAAAGACCCATACAAAAAAACTAAATTATTTTTTTTTAGATTAAATGTTCAAAAGAGGAGACTAAAGCTCTTTGCAACAGTCATCATCACTATCAACTAGATCCCACTCAGAATCTTCTTGATTCTTTCCAGACTCATCTACTCTAGATTCGAGAGCAAGTTTGATATCCTGAAACTCTTGCATGATGGCCTGGTACTTGTTGTCAGAATCCAGTTTTTCTTGAAGACTTGCGATTTGCTGGTGCAATGACATGATAGTTGCTCTTAATTGTGCAACAATTAAAGGATAATCTTCAATTGATGGTGTGATGGCTGGTGTGAACAAAGGTGGTTTAATCCATGGTTCACAATGCTGAAAAGATCCACCATTCTTGATATTTTTAAGTTGTTCACTGGAATGAACTGTTATTCCATAACCCTGGCAATATAGTTTAAATTTCTTTAGTTCATTGTCATTAATGTAATTAAAACCTAAACAAATCGTTTTTAGCTTTGGTGGAGGATGATACAACCAACTTGGAATTGTCTCCAACTTGTTATGAGCTAAATTAATAGATTCTAAATTTTCTAGGCCAGCTAAAGATGATACATCAGTTAGTTTATTACTATACAGTGTCAAAATTCTTAATTTAGTTAGCTGATTAATGTCATCGGGTAAAGATGTCAGTCGATTATCATGAAGATCAATCACCTCAACATTTGGAAATTGATTAAGGGCATCATAAGGTAATGATCGCATTCCTTGGTTGGACCATCGTAAATGTTTAACTATCAATCTATCTGAGTAGTGATACCCAAAAACACGTCTGCTATTATCATTCACATTACTATTAGTATTGTAGAACATTAGAGTTAATTTAAGATTATAAAAAATTAAAGATCAATTTTTCTTTCAATTAGAATTTTTCACTTAGGATCTTTCACTTAGAATTTTTCACTTGATGTCAATCATTCCTAAATATTGTTTGTCGATTAAAACATCACTCCGTCCCAAGGAATTAAAGTTGACTACGTCCCCAGCTAAAGTCAGAAGACAATCATCATGAATTAAATAAATTCCGACATGAATGTTGTATGTTATTCCGATTACTTTCCTCCAGGCGGTGTATCGGTACTCATCATGTTCAATTTCATAATCAAATTTAAGAATTTTGTCTTGATCAGGTGTTTTTTCAACAAAAATGCAAGGAACTTTGCTATCACGTTTGATTAAAATTTGACCATCTTGATTTGTGATGTCATTGATTGGAACCCAATAAACTTTGTCAATTGTTTGATAGTAATGTAAATCTCTTTTTGTTTCTGGAGTATATTCCATGTTGGGTGTGATACCATAAATTAATTTCAAAATCAATTTTAAATAATACTTTCAAAAATCTATTGTTCAGCTAGATTCTCCTCAGCTAGATTTTCAAATGAATCCTCACCAGCTAGATCCTCCTCAACTGGATCCTCCTCAGCTGGATCCTCATTAACCAAATCCCATTCTGATTCGAAAACAGTTTTCTCATCTTGTTCCAGAAGCTGTTTCTCTAGAAGTTTTTTCTCTAAAAACTCTTTTTCTCGAAGTTCGTTAGTGGCAATTTTGGTTGTCAGCCATTCAACCTTTCTTTCAAGCTTTTCAATCTGGTTTAAATATCTCAGATGGTCATTTTCCTTTTTCAGAGTTAGAAGTTGATGATCATCAGACAATTTTGAATGCTTTTTAGAAAGAGCATTGACAAAATCAATAATTCTGTTCAATTCAGTTAGACCATCATGCTGCCTTATTCGAGAATCAGATTCATACCCATATGATGATCTAGGTGAGATATAAAGATTCCGTTTGTAATTGTGATTGTGATCGTAATAGATACTCATATCCATATTTTTATTTTTTTATTGAAAGTTAAAATCAATTTTTAGTCCAGAATCCTTCCACCATTTCATGATCTTATCGGATTCTTCCTATTTAAGTTTCCTATTCATAGAATTCACAACTAAAAAGTGGAGATTTAAGTTTCCTATTCGTAGAATCCACAACTACAACGCGAGGTGGAAATTCGATCAGTTTCAATCCAAAATTATTCCACCATTTTACAGCATCAGTGCGACCATTCACAGAAGCACCTTGAAGTGCCCATTTATCATATTTTAGTTCTAATCCAATCTCCTTGTTTGCTTTTAACCACCAATCTAAAACCTTGACATGGCCATGACAAGAAGCATTATAAAGTGACCAATTATCATATTTTAGTTCTAAGTTGAATTCTTGATGTGCTTTCAACCACCAGTCCAAAACATCAACTCTACCATTCATGGAAGCAGCATTAATTGCATTTTTTCCATATTTAAGTTCTAAGCCAGTTTCTTGATAAGCTTTCAACCACCAATCAAGAACCTTGACTTGACCACCTTCAGAAGCCACATAAATCGCATAAGAAGTATATTCTAGTTCTGCATTGGATATGATCTTAGCCTTTAACCACCATTTTAACCACCACTCTAGGATGTAAAGACAACCCTTGTAGGATGCTCCGTTGATAGTTCTAATGTCGTTGATAGTATCACAACCATGGTGGTCTCTAATTTCATCCATTTTTTGAGGTTCTAAGTTAATTTGTAATAGATCAAAAGTGTTTGGCAATGAGGATTTAGAGCATGAAAGTAACTCTATCATATCATTTCCCAGTTGGATACTTTTTTCCAAATGAGTTGGTAAATTGATGAGCATTGGGGTATTTGCTTGGTATGAACTTATAAAAAATAAAACTTGGCTTAGTTTTCAATTTTCTCTTTGGAATTTCTATCGAAGTAGTTCAAATTCCAGATCTACCAAGCTATTTTCATTATTTTCAGAGTATTCGCTTAATTTATAATCATCATCACCATTTTTGATTTTGGAATGAAATGATTTGAGTAATTTAGCGCATTTTGTCCTTTTTAATATGTGCTCAGTACTTTCTCGTTCATGATTAGCATAATAACCATAATGCAAATTCATCATTTCGATTGAAATAGATGGTTCATCCTCACAACCAAAACCAAACTGCTGATTGTAGTCAGTCTCCTGAAAAGAATTACCCGCCTTACCAATGACATAAATTCGATCATAATTCACGAAAACAGCCACGCATTCTATCTCTATTAATTCATTTAATTCATTATTCTCATCTCCTAATGTATCTTTAAAAAAGGCATCTAAATCAAATTGAAACATATCTTTTAAGCCATAATCACTAAATTTTTCTAAGCGGGACATATTAAAATAAATTTGGAACGAAATCACTTCATTAGATTGATCACGGGAACTATCACGCTTGAAAGTATATCGCGGATCTTCTTTTAGTTTGACAATAAATTTATCAATTCCGTTGCATAATTCTTCTGGATTTTCGATTTGATCCAGGCGCAAATCAATCTCGAGAGCTACATCAGAAATCGGCTTTTCTATCTTTGATCGCTGAGCATATACCCAGGCGGATTTAGGCTCATAATAATGATTTTTCACTAGAATTGGAATTTTAGTATCTGGACGAACATAGCTAGCAATGAATATGGCACCAACTTGTTTTAAAAATGGGTAGTCAATCATAAATTGATCAACATCTAAAATATAACCTTCTTTAATTTTATCCATATTTTGAGGGTTCAAGTTAATTTTAAACAAATCCAAAGTACTAAGCAATGAAGATTTGGGATCAGAAAGCAATTCTATTGTATCATTCCCCAATTGTATTTGTTCTCTTAAATGAATATGTAAATTTAGGAGCATTTTCACTTAATTAATAAAAAATAATACTTTACTTGATTCTTCAATTTTTATTTTAAGTAAAATATTTAAGTCATTAATCCTTCAACATGAACCCGGTTCTAAACCAGAATTCTTCAGCAATTCTAAAACTTCAGTGAGACCATAATGAGTAGCATAATTAAGTGTATATTGATTATGTTTTATTTTCAATCCTGATCTTTTCCACCATTTCAAAAGCTTGCTGTGACCATTCAGACAAACCCAATAAATTGCATCTGAATTATATTTGAGTTCTAAGTTGAATTTATGATGAGCTTTTAACCACCAATCCATAATTTCAACATGACCACCCTCAGAAGCCATAGCAATTGACCCCTCATCATATTTTAGTTTTAATCCATTTGTTTGATGAGCTTTCAACCACCAATCTAAAATCTCAACGTGACCATTATGAGAAGCATATCTAATTGCTTTTTGATCATATTTAAGTTCTAATCCTGACTCGTTGTGAGCTTTTAACCACCAATCTAGAAGATAAAGATTTCCCAAGTAAGATGCTGAATTAATAGTACAAATATCATAAATATCATAAGGATCCGTAATTTGATTTGGTTGTGGCTGTAAATTTATTTTAAACAAATCAAAAGTACTTAGCAATAGATGTTTAGGATTTAAAAGCGTTGCACATGTATAATTTCCTAATTGTATTTTCTCTTTTAAATGAATATGTAAATTTAGAAGCATTAAAACATTAGTGTTATTAGTGTTAGTGTAAAAAATAATATTTGGTATAATTCTTCAATTTTCTTTTTAAGTAAAATATTCAAGTACTTTTTCAGGTAACTCTAACCCGGAATTCTTCCACCATTCCAAAACCTTAATATCATTACGATGATGAGCCCAACTAATCCCCCATTCAGTATATTTAAGCTCCAATCCAGAATTCTTCCACCAATCTAAAACTTTAACATGACCCTTGGCAGAAGCCAAATTAATTGCATCGCGATCATACTTGAGTTCTAATCCTGATTCATCTCTCGCTTTTAACCACCAATCAAGAACCTTAACATGACCATATTTAGAAGCGTAATTAAGTGCCCATTCACCATACTTAAATTCTAATCCCGATTCATCTCGAGCTTTTAACCACCAATCTGAAACTTCAACATGACCATTCGCAGAAGCCCCATTAATTCCCCATTTAGTATACTTTAGTTTTAATCCGGATTCATCTCGAGCTTTTAACCACCATTCCAGAATATAAAGGCAACCTTTGGCTGAAGCTCCATTGATAGTCCAAATATCAGTAACACAATAGTAATGATAATCAGTAATCTGATTCAGTTGAGGTTGTAAATTAACCTTAAACAAACTTATCACACCAGGAAGTTTAGAACTCGTTAGTAATTCCAAGGGTTTTCTTCCCAATTGGATTTGGTCTTGTAATTGATTCGGCAAATTAAAGAGCATTACATTGAATTTCAATAAAAAAGTAAGTCTTAGTTAACTCTTCAATTTTTTCAACTTTTTTTAATCTATAATTTATATCCTTCTGGTAGTCTCAGCCCTGAATTCTTCCACCATTCTAAAACTTCAACATGACCATACCAAGAAGCCAAATTAATTGCTAAATCATCATACTTGAATTTTAATCCGGATTCATCTCGAGCTTTTAACCACCATTCTAAAACTTCAACATGACCATACCAAGAAGCCAAATTAATTGTTGATTCACAATACTTCAATTCTAATCCGGATTCATCTCGAGCTTTTAACCACCATTCCAGAATATAAAGGCAACCTTTGGCTGAAGCTCCATTGATAGTCCAAATATCATTAGCGTAACGGTCATAAAGATTAGGAATTTGATCCAGTTGAGGTTGTAAATTAACCTTAAACAAACTAATCACTCCATAAAACTTAGAACTCGTTAGTAATTTCAAGGGTTTTCTTCCCAATTGGATTTGGTCCAGTAATTGATTTGGCAAATTAAAGAGCATTACATTGAATTTCAATAAAAAATAAGTCTTAGTTAACTCTTCAATTTTTTCAACTTTTTTTAATCTATAATTGACAGCCATGTTGGTAGTTCTAATCCTGAATTCTTCCACCAATCTAAAACTTTAACATGACCATTTCGTAATGTCCAATCAAATGCCCATTCATCATACTTTAATTCTAATCCGGATTCATTTCTAGCTTTTAACCACCATTCTAAAACTTTAACATGACCACGAGAAGAAGCTTTATTAATTGCCCATTGATCATACTTGAATTCTAATCCTGATTCATCTCGAGCTTTTAACCACCATTCTAAAACCTCAACATGACCATGAGAAGAAGCATAATTAATTGCCCGGTCATCATACTTCAATTCTAATCCGGTTTCCTTGTTTGCTTCCAACCACCATTCTAAAACCTCAACATGACCATCTTCAGAAGCCCAATTAATTGCCCATTCATCATACTTCAATTCTAATCCGGATTCATCTCGAGCTTTTAACCACCAATCCAGGATCTCAACATGACCATTTTCAGAAGCCAAATTAATTGCCCATAGATCATACTTCAATTCTAACCCGAATTCATCTCGAGCTTTTAACCACCAATCCAGAACCTTAATATGACCATTTCCAGAAGCCCAATTAATTGCCCACCTAGTATATTCTAGTTCTAACCCATATTCATCTCGAGCTTTTAACCACCATTCTAGAATATAAAGGCAACCTTTTTTAGATGCCCCATTAATAGTCCAAATATTGTCTGGGTTATAATAATCAGTAATCTGATTCAGTTGAGGTTGTAAATTAACCTGAAACAAACTTATCATCCCATAAAGCTTAGAACTCGTTAGTAATTCCAAGGATTCTTTTCCCAATTGGATGGTGTCATTTAATTGATTAGGCAAATTAAAGAGCATTACATTGAACTTCAATAAAAAATAAGATTGAATTAAGTTTTCAATTTTTTAAAATTTTTTTAATCTATAATTGGCATCATTTAAGTATTTTTAACCCTGAATGCGTCCACCATTCCCGAACCTCAAAATACCTATTATAATGAGATATATCACATGAAGCCCAATAACTTTCCCATTCACCACACATATGTTTTAATCCGGAATTCTTCCACCATTCTAGCATCTCAATATGACTGCCCCTAAAAGCCCCATTAATTTCCTTATCATCATACTTCAATTCTAATCCGTAGTCATGATGAGCTTTTGACCACCATTCTAGAGTCTCAATATGACAATTGTATGAAGCCTTATTAATTGTCCATTGATCATATTTAAGTTCTAATCCAGTTTTTTGATGAACTTTTAACCACCATTCCAGAACACCAACTTGACCTTCTGCAGAAGCTACGTTAATTGACCATTGATCATATTTAAATTCTAATCCGGATTCATGATGGGCTTTTAACCACCATTCTAGAATCTTTACATGACCTTCTTTTGAAGCCCACTCAACTGCCATTTGATCATATTCAAGTTTTTTCCCCGATTCTTGATGGGCTTTTAACCACCAATCCAGTACATAAAGACAACCCTTTCTGGATGCTCCATTAATAGTCCAAATGCTTTGAAAATCATACGGATTAGTAATTTGATTGATTTTAGGTTGTAAATTAATTTGGAATAAACTTATTAGCCCATAAAACTTAGAGGATGAAAGTAATTCTAAAGTTTCTTTACCAAGATGGATTTGTTCTTTCAACTGAACTGGTAAATTTATAAACATTGCAGGTTATACAAAAATTAAATTTAAAATTAAGTTTTTCAATTTTTTACTCCCAATTATCGTCCGTATGGTATCTTTAATCCGGAATTCTTCCACCATTTTAAAGCCTTCGAGTCACAAAAAGTATCCCACTTAATTATCCAATGTTTAGTGTATTTTAGTTCTAGTCCTGTTGATTGATGAGTTTTTAACCACCATTCTAAAACTTCAACCTGACCATATCGTGAAGCCAAATTCATAGCGGATTCAGTATATTTCAATTCTAATCCTAATTCATTATGAGCTCTTAACCACCATTCGAGAATCTTAACATGACCATTGCAAGAAGCACTATTAATCCCTTCGCGATATTTCAATTCTAATCCAGATTCATTATGAGCTTTTAACCACCATTCTAAAATCTCCAAATGACCATTGCAAGAAGCAAGATCAATTGCGTAATGATCATATTTCAATTCTAATCCGGATTGATGATGAGCTTTTAACCACCATTCCAGGATATACATGCAACCTCTAGCAGAAGCTCCATTGATAGTCCAAATATCAAAATCATTATAATAATCGTCATAATGATCAGTAATCTGATTGATTTGAGGTTCTAAATTAGTTTTAAATAAACTTATCACACTAAGAAGTTTAGAACTCGTTAGTAATGCTAATGGTTCCCTTCCTAATTGGATTTGGTCTTGTAATTGATTTGGTAAATTAAAGAGCATTATGAAGTAAATTGCATTGAATTTCAATAAAAAAGTAAGTCCCAGTTAACTCTTCAATTTTTACAAATTTTTTTAATCTATAATTGACATCCTTCTGGTACTTTTAGTTCCAATCCGGAGCTCTTCCACCATTCCAGAACCTCAGCAAGACCATTCCTTGAAGCCCACGCAATTGCCCGGTTATCATACTTGAATTCTAATCCCGATTCATCTCGAGCTTTTAACCACCATTCTAAAACTTCAACATGATCATTCCCAGAAGCACAATTAATTGCTGATTGATCATACTTGAATTCTAATCCGGATGATTTGTGAGCTTTTAACCACCATTCTAGAACTGAAACATGACCATTACAAGAAGCAGAATTAATTGCTTGTTCAGTGTATTCAATATATCTATGTCTAAATTTGAAATAATTTTTCCACCATTCTAAAACATTCAGATGACCATTTGCAGAAGCATTATTTATTGCCCGTTCATCATACTTCAATTCTAATCCTGATTCTAACCACCAATCTAAAACCTCAGTATGATTATTTCTAGAAGCATAATTAATTGCAATGTGACCATACTCGAATTCTAATCCCGATTCATCTCGAGCTTTTAACCACCATTTTAAAGTTTCAACATGACCATTCGCAGAAGCCCCATTAATTCCCCATAGATCATACTTCAATTCTAATCCTGATTCATCTCGAGCTTTCAACCACCATTCTAAAACCTTAACATAACCACGAGAAGAAGCTTTATTAATTGCTTCTTGATCATACTTCAATTCTAATCCTGATTCACTTCTAGTTTTTAACCACCATTCTAGAATATAAAGGCAACCTTTGCTGGATGCTCCATTGATAGTCCAAATATCATCAGCGCCATAGTTATAGGCATAATGATCAGTAATCTGATTGATTTGAGGTTCTAAATTAGTTTTAAATAAACTTATCACACTAAGAAGTTTAGAACTCGTTAGTAATGTCAATGGTTCTCTCCCTAATTGGATTTGGTCTTGTAATTGATTAGGCAAATTAAAGAGCATTATGAAGTAAATTGCTTTAACTTTAATAAAAAATAAATTCAGGTTATTCCTTCAATTTTTTCAATCTATAATTGATATACTTTACACCCTTCTGGTACTTTTAATCCGGAATTCTTCCACCATTCTAAAACCTCGGTATGACCATTCAAAGAAGCTTGATTAATTGCAAATTTCATTAGCCATTTGGAATATTTGAGTTCTAATCCTGATTCATTATGAGCTTTTAACCACCAATCAAGAACCTTGACATGACCATGAGTGGAAGCCACATTCATAGCCCATTTATCATACTTAAATTCTAATCCGGATTCATTTAAAGCTTTTAACCACCAATCAAGAATCTCAATGTGACCCATTCTGGAAGCGACATATATTGCATTCTCCGTATATTTAAGGTTTAATCCTGTCTCCTTGTTTGCTTTTAACCACCATTCCAGAATCTCAACATGACCCTCGCCAGAAGCAGCATTAATCCCATGGTAATTATATTTAAGTTTTAAACCGGTTGATAGATGAGCTTTTAACCACCAATCTAGGATATAAATGCAACCTAGATGTGATGCTCCAACAATGGTCCAAATATCATCATAGTCATAATGATCAGTAATTTGATTGATTTGAGGTTGTAAATTAATTTTAAACAAATCTATCACATCCAGAAACTTAGAACGTGTTAGCAACTCTAAAGGAGTTCTTCCTAATTGTATTTTGTCTTGCAATTGATTTGGCAAATTAAAAAGCATTGCGACATTGAAGTTTAATAAAAATAAATGTAGGTTATTCCTTCAATTTTTTAGTTTTTATCTATGAAATTTTATAACGGATATCTTTCTAGTGTTTATCCTTCTAGTGTTAATCCTTCTAGTGTTAATCTCGTCCACGGTTCTGATAGTTTTAATCCGGAATTCGTCCACCATTCTTGAGTCTTAGTAGTACCATACTCATAAGCCCAATAAATTGTCAAATCAGAATACTTAAACTCAAGGTCAAATTCATGATGAGCTTTTAACCACCAATCCAAAAGATCAATCTTATTATTTTGTGATGCCTGATCAATTGGCCAGCAATCATATTTAAGTTCTAACCCAGATTCATGATAACTTTTTAACCACCAATCTAGAACCTTAACTTGACCTTCATCAGAAGCATGCTCAATAGCCTCTTCATCATATCTTAGTTCTAAGTTGAATTCCTGATGTGCTTTTAACCACCAATCTAGAACATAAATGCATCCCATCCGAGATGCTCCATTAATCGTCCAAATATTATGAACATCATAAGGCCTAGTTATGTGATCGATTTGAGGTTGTAAATTTATTTTAAACAAATCGATCACACCAGGAAGCTTAGAACGTGTCAGCAACTCCAATGAGATTCCCCCTAATTGTATTTTGTCTTGCAGTTGAATATGTAAATTAAAGAGCATTGCAACATTGAATTTGACTTTAACTTTAACAAGTTCTTCAATTTTTTTCTTTAACTTTAATACCACCGTCGGACTTTTCGTCGATATTTTTTTTTACAACCGTATTTCTTGAAAAAATCTTCTTTTTGATCTTCTTCTTCTGCAACTATTTTACGCATATAATCGATTGGATATTTGGGATTTTTGAGATCTAACCCACTGCTTAACCACCATCGAATTGATGTTGAATTTCTGGATTCGAAAGCCTTATCAATTGTCTCAGAAGTATATTTCAACTTTAATCCTGAATTTTTCCACCATTCTAAAACGTTGGGATGATGATTCTTAGAAGCATAATCAATTACGGAATCAATTTCATATTCAAGTCCAATATCATTTTCAAGATCATATTTAAGCTCTAACCCAGAATTCTTCCACCATTCCAGAACCTTAAGAAGACCATTCATTGAAGCACAATAAATTGCATCTCGATCATATTTAAGTTCTAACCTAGAATTCTTCCACCATTCTAGGACATGCAGGCAACCTTTTGCAGATGCTCCATTAATGGTCCAAATATTAGAATGATCATAATAATCAGTAATTTTATTGGGTTGAGGTTGTAAATTATTTTGAAAGAAATGTATTACACCATAAAACTTATAAAATGCTAGAGTTTGCAATGGTCCTTTTCCTAATTGGATGGTGTCATTCAAATGATTTGGTAAATTGAGAAGCATTTGGAATAAAAAATAAGATTCTGGTTAACCCTTCAATTTTTTCAACTTTTTTTAATCTATAATCCTTCAGGTATCTCCAATCCTGAATTCTTCCACCACTTCAAAACTTCAACATGACCATTAATTGAAGCAAGAGTGATTGCTAATTCACTATATTTAAATTCTAATCCTAACTCATTATGAGCTTTTAACCACCACTCTAAAACTTCAACTTCACCTTCCGAAGAAGCCTGAATAATTGCCCATTTATCGTATTTAAGTTCTAATCCGGTCTCCGTGTATGCTTTTAACCACCCTTCCAATACATTTACACGACCAAACCTTGAAGCATCATTAATTGCCTCTTTAGTATATTTAAGCTCTAATCCAGTCTCCTTATTTACTTTTAACCACCATTCAAGAGCTTTCACATAACCATTTCTTGAAGCCCGATCAATTGCCCATCGAGAATACTTCAATTCTAATCCATCATTCTTGTTTGCTTTTAACCACCATTCGAGGGTCTCAACATGATTAGAAAAGGAAGCTGAATTAATTGCACTATCAGTATATTTAAGTTTTACCCCATTTTCTTTTTTTGCCTTTAACCACCATTCCAATATATGAAGACAACCTTTACAAGAGGCTCCATTAATAGTTCTAATATCATAGTTGGAATTAAAATCATAATGATTATAGTTATCATACATATTTTGCGGTTCCAAGTTAATTTTTAATAAATCAAAGGTAGCTGGCGATGAGGATTTAAAGACACAGAGTAATTTTATTGTATCATTTCCCAATTGTATTTTATCTTGCAATTGAATATGTAAATTTAGAAGCATTGCAACATTGAATTTCAGTATTGGGTTTCAATTATTCAATTTTTAATCAAGATTTTTCTAGCAATCCTGATTCATTCCACCACTTTCGAACCTTAACACGACAATTATGAGAAGGCCAATTAATTGTAAATTTATCATATCTTAATTCTAATCCAGTTGATTGATGAGCTTTTAGCCACCAATCCAGGACTTTGACATGACCAATGTGAGAAGCCGAATTAATTGCTTTTATATCATATTTTAATTCTAATCCTGATTCATGATGAGCCTCCAACCACCATTCTAGAACATCCACATGATCATTAAATGAAGCACAATTAATTGCCCATTTAGAATATTTTAGTTTTAATCCAGATTCATCTCGAGCTTTTAACCACCATTCTAAAACTTTAACATGACCATTGTGAGAAGCCGAATCCATTGGATTTTGATCATACTCCAGTTCTAACCCGGATTCATCTCTCGCTCTTAACCACCATTCCAGAACATCTATATGACCATTCCAAGAAGCATAATTAATTGCATCATTACCATACTTCAATTCTAATCCAGATTCATTTCGAGCTTTTAACCACCAATCCAAAACCGTAACATGACCACGAGAAGAAGCCGAATCAATTGCTGATTCACCATACTTCAGTTCTAATCCGGATTCATTATGAGCTTTTAACCACCAATCAAGAACATCTAAATGACCATCCCGAGAAGCAGAATTAATAGCCACGTTATCATACTCCAATTCTAATCCTGATTCATCTCGAGCTTTTAACCACCATTCTAGAACATAAATACAACCTTTTATGGAAGCGCCTTGGATAGTCCAAATATCATTAATGTCATAATGATTAGTAATCTGATTCGGTTGTGGTTGTAAATTATTTTTAAATAAACTGATCACCCCAGCCAGCTTAGAACTCGTTAGTAATTCCAAGGGTTCTCTTCCTAATTGGATTTGGTCTTGTAATTGATTTGGTAAATTAAAGAGCATTACATTGAATTTCAATAAAAAAGTAAGTCTCAGGTTAACTCTTCAATTTTTTAGTTTACAAATGTTAATTCATTTATTTTAGCAACTCTAGCCCTGAATTTTTCCACCAACCCTTCTGGTAGTTTTAGCCCTGAATTTTCCCACCACTCAAAAATATGAGGGCGACAAGTAAAATAACCCAATGGAATTGTGTTTAAATCATATTTTAGTTCTAATCTGGAGTCATTATGAGCTTTTAACCACCATTCTAAAACCTCAATAGTGCCAAACTTAGAAGTCCCATCAATTGCCTCTGTGCTATATTTAAGTTTTAATCCTGATAATTTATGAGCTTTTAACCACCAATTCAGAACTTCAATGTGGTTATTTTGTGATGCACAATCCATTGCAAACGAATCATACTTTAATTCTAATCCCGATTCATGTCGAGCTTTTAACCACCACTCTAAAACATTAATTTGTCCTCTTGAAGAAGCCCAATTAATTGCCCATTGATCATATTTTAATTCTAATCCGAATTCATTTAGAGCTTTTAACCACCATTCTAGAACTGAGATATGTCCTTCACTAGAAGCCTTATTTATTGCAACTTCCGCATATTTAAGTTCTAATCCAGTCTCTTGATGAACTTTTAACCACCATTCCAGAACCTTAACATGACCTTTCTCAGAAGCCCAATTAATTGCCCATTCAGTATATTTAAGCTCTAACCCTGAATTCTTCCACCATTCTAAAGTCTTAATGTGGCAATTGTATGAATTCCAATTAATTGCATTTTGATCATATTTGAGTTCCAATCCAGATTCATCTCGAGCTTTTAACCACCATTCTAAAATCTCAACATGACCCTTTGCAGAAGCCCAATTAATTGCATTTTGATCATAATTCAATTCTAATCCTGATTCATTTCGAGTTTTTAACCACCATTCTAGAATGTAGATACAACCTTTATTGGATGCTCCATTGATAGTCCAAATATCATTCGTAGAATTATACCTATAATGATTGGTAATCTGATTCATTTGAGGTTGTAAATTAGTTTTAAATAAACTGATCACGCCATAAAACTTAGAACTCGTTAGTAATTCCAAGGGTTTTTTTCCTAATTGGATTTGGTCGTTTAATTGATTTGGCAAATTAAAGAGCATTACATTGAATTTCAATAAAAAAGTAAGTCCCAGGTTAACTCTTCAATTTTTTCAATTTTTTTTAATTTATAATTGAGATTCTTCTGGTGTCTCCAATCAAGAATTCTTCCGTCATTCTAAAATCTTAACATGACTATTCTGATAAGTCCAATTAATTGCATTTTTATTATATTTTAGTTCCAATCCGGAATTCTTCCACCACTCCAAAACTGAGGTATGGTCATTATAAGAAGCCCACTCAATTGCCAATTGAGTGTATTTAAGTTCTAATCCTAATTCATTTCGAGCTTTTAACCACCATTCTAGAACATTTAAATGGCCTTCTCTAGAAGCACAATTAATTGCTGATCCACCATATTTAAATTCTAATCCTGACTCATCTCTAGCTTTTAACCACCATTCTAAAACCTTAACATGACCAGCATAAGAAGCACAATTAATTGCGCATTCATCATGCTTGAATTTTAATCCTGCTTCATTTCGAGCTTTTAACCACCAATCTAAAACCTCAACATAACCATTTTCAGAAGCACAATTAATTGCCCATTGATCATACTTGAATTCTAATCCTGATTCATCTCGAGCTTTTAACCACCAATCTAAAACCTTAACATGACCATTTTTAGAAGCCCAATTAATTGCCCATTTATCATACTTCATTTCTAATCCGGATTCATTTCGAGCTTTTAACCACCAATTTAGAATATAGATACAACCTTTTTTAGATGATCCATTAATAGTCCAAATATCATCAACGTGAAGGGCATAATGATTAGTAATTTGATTTATTTGAGGTTGTAAATTAGTTTTAAATAAACTGATCACCCCAGGGAGCTTAGAACTCGTTAGTAATTCCAAGGGTTCTCTCCCTAATTGGATTGTGTCATTTAATTGATTAGGCAAATTAAAGAGCATTACATTGAATTTCAATAAAAAATAAATATAGGTTAACTCTTCAATTTTTTTAGTTTTTAGTTTTTTAATCTACAATTTGCATCCGTATGGTAACTCTAATCCTGAATTCTTCCACCAATCAAGAACATCTGCATGACCATTCCCAGAAGCCCAAATAATTGCTAAGCAACAATACTTCAGTTCTAACCCGGATTCATTTCTAGCCTTTAACCACCATTCTAAAACCTCAACATGACCATGCAAAGAAGCCAAATTAATTGCATATTGATCATACTTCAATTCTAATCCGGATTCATCTCTTGCTTTTAACCACAATTTCAAAACCTCAACATGACCATTCATAGAAGCATTATTAATTGCCCATTTATCATACTCCAATTCTAATCCTGATTCATCTCGAGCTTTTAACCACCATTCTAGAACATAAATACAACCTTTTATGGAAGCGCCTTTGATAGTCCAAATATTATTAATGTCATAATGATCAATAATCTGATTCAGTTGAGGTTGTAAATTAGTTTTAAATAAACTGATCACACCAGGAAACTTAGAACTCGTTAGTAATTCTAAAGGTTCTCTCCCTAATTGGATTTGGTCCTGTAATTGATTAGGTAAATTAAAGAGCATTACATTGAGTTTAATAAAAAAGTAAGCCCCAGGTTAACTCTTCAATTTTTTGTTTTTAGTCTTTTAATCTATAATTTATATCCTTCTGGTAGTTCTAATCCAGAATTCCTCCACCAATCTAAAACTTCAACGTGATCATTTTGAGAAGCCATATTAATTGCTGATTCAGTGTACTTCAATTCTAATCCATGTTCATTATGAGCTTTTAACCACCAATCAAGAACCTTAATATGACCATTTTCTGATGCATAATTAATTGCTAAATCATCATACTTGAATTCTAATCCTGATTCATCTCGAGCTTTCAACCACCACTCTAATACATCCACCTGCCCATTCATAGAAGCACAATTAATTGTTGATTTAGAATACTTCAATTCTAATCCATGTTCTTGATGCGCTTTTAACCACCATTCCAGAACCTTAACATGACCATCATAAGAAGCCCAATTAATTGCGTATTTACCATACTTGAATTCTAATCCCAATTCATCTCTCGCTTTTAACCACCATTCTAAAGTTTCAACATGACCATTCGTAGAAGCCCACTTAATTGCATATTCACTATATTTTACTTCTAATCCGGATTCATTATGAGCCTTCAACCACCATTCTAAAATGTAAATACAACCTTTTGCAGATGCTCCATTAATAGTCCAGATGTTTAGAGGATCATAATAATCAGGAATCTGATTGATTTGAGGTTGTAAATTAGTTTTAAACAAACTGATTACCCCAGAGAGTTTAGAACTTGTTAGTAATTCTAAAGGTTTTCTTCCTAATTGAATTTGGTCTTGTAATTGATTAGGTAAATTAAAGAGCATTACATTGAGTTTAATAAAAAAGTAAGTCTCAGTTAACTCTTCAATTTTTTCAAATTCTTTTAATCTATAATTGACATCCTTCTGGTATCTCTAATCCTGAATTCTTCCACCATTCCAGGGTCTCCACATTGTAATGTCCAGTGTACTCCATTCTCAAATCCTTATAATGCCATTTCAGAGGTTTAGCATCCCCAGAAGTATAATTAAGTTTTGCGGGATCATATTTAAGGTCTAATCCAGTCTCCTTATGAGCTTTTAACCACCATTCAAGAACCTTAACCTGACCATTGCGCGAAGCATTATAAATTGCTAATTCAGTATATTTAAGTTCTAATCCAGTCTCATTGTTTGCTTTCAACCACCAATCCAAGCTTCTTATCATGCCATGATAAGAAGCCCAATCAATTGCGGCTTGATCATATTTTAGCTCTAGCCCGGTCTCTTGATGAACGTTTAACCACCAATCCAGGACCTTTAGATTGCCTTCCCCCGTGCAATTATGAATTGTCCATGGATCCTGTTTAAGTTCTAATCCGGAATTCTTCCACCAATTTAAGGTTTTTATACTAACCATTTTAAATGCAAGTTTACTATACTTCAGTTCTAAGCCAGAACTCTTCCACCAATCCAAAACATGAATATGACCTTTGATGGAAGCCCAATCCATTGCTAATTTATCATACTTCAATTCTAATCCAGTCTCCCTGTTTGCCTTTAACCACCAATCTAAAACTTTCACATGACCATGTTCAGAAGCACATCTAATTGCGTCTTGATCATATTTAAATTGTAATCTAACTAATTTATCAGTCTTATTCTTTAACCACCAATCAAGAATATTAACATAACCTTGTGCTGAAGCTCCATTGATAGTTAAAATATTGAAAATGTTTAAAATATAAGTAATTTCATTGATTTCATGGGGCAGTGGTTGAAAATTTGTTTTAAACAAATCTATCACATTATAAAGCTTAGAACTTGTTAGTAGTTCAAACACTTTCATTCCTAACTGGATGCTGTCCTTTAATTGATTAGGCAAATTAAGAAACATTAAAAGTAAATAAGGGCGAGTTTAATAAAAAAACAGATCCAGGTTATCTCTTCAATTTTTTCAAATTTATTTAATCTATAATTTGCATCCGTCTGGTAGTCTCAGTCCTGAATTCTTCCACCATTCTAAAACTTCAACATGACCATTATAAGAAGCATAATTAATAGCCAATTTATCATACTTCAATTCTAATCCGGATTCATTATGAGCTTTTAACCACCACTCCAAAACTTTGATATGACCATTTTCAGAAGCCTCAATAATTGCCCATTTATCATACTTCAATTCTAATCCGGATTCATCTCTAGTTTTTAACCACCATTCTAAAACTTCAACATGCCCAGCCTTTGAAGCCCAATTAATTGCCATGTGATCATACTTCATTTCTAATCCATGTTCATTATGAGCCTTTAACCACCATTCCAAAACATTAACATAACCATTTCGCGATGCCGAATTAATTGCGTATTCAGAATATTTTAATTCTAATCCGGATTCATGATGAGCTTTTAACCACCATTCTAAAACATTAATATAACCATTTCGCGATGCCCCATTAATTGCGTATTCAGAATATTTTAATTCTAATCCGGATTCATGATGAGCTTTTAACCACCAATCCAGAACCTTAATATAACCCTTTTCTGATGCAAAATTAATTGCACATTCATCATACTTCAATTCTAATCCAGATTCATCTTGAGCTTTTAACCACCAATCCAAAACATCCACATGACCATTCTCAGAAGCCGAATTAATTGCCCATTGATCATACTTCAATTCTAATCCAGATTCATTTCGAGCTTTTAACCACCATTCCAGAATATAAAGGCAGCTTTTGCAGGAAGCTCCAACGATAGTCCAAATATCATTAGCGCCATAGAAATGGCTATAATGATCAGTAATCTGATTCGGTTGTGGTTGTAAATTAGTTTTAAATAAACTGATCACCCCAGCCAACTTAGAACTCGTTAGTAATTCCAAGGGTTCTCTTCCTAATTGGAATTGGTCTTGTAATTGATATGGCAAATTAAAGATCATAACATTGAATTTCAATAAAAAAGTAAGTCTCTGGTTAACTCTTCAATTTTTTCAACCTTTTTTAATCTATAATTAACATCCACCTGGTATCTTTAATCCAGAATTCTTCCACCATTCTAGAACTTTAACATGACCATAACGAGAAGCCACATTAATCGCCGATTTAGTGTACTTCAATTCTAATCCTGATTCATCTTGAGCTTTTAACCACCAATCAAGAACACCTACATGACCACTTTGAGAAGCCCAATTAATTGCGCATTGATCATACTTCAATTCTAATCCGGATTCATCTTGAGCTTTTAACCACCAATCAAGAACACCCACATGACCATTCATAGAAGCATTATTAATTGCGTATTCAGAATACTTCAATTCTAATCCAGATGATTTGTGAGCTTTCAACCACCATTCTAAAACCTCAACATGACCATCCTGAGAAGCCCAATTAATTGCTGATTTATAACACTTGAATTCTAATCCAGATGATTTGTGAGCTTTCAACCACCATTCTAAAACTTCAACATGACTATGAGAAGAAGCCCAATTAATTGCGTATTCATCATACTTTAATTCTAATCCAGATTCATCTCGAGCTTTTAACCACCATTCTAAAGTTTCAACATGACCATTCGCAGAAGCCCAATTAATTGCCCATCCAGAATACTTCAATTCTAATCTGGATTCATTTCGAGCTTTTAACCACCATTCTAAAACTTTAACATGACCATTTTTAGAAGCTCCATCAATTGCCCATTCATGATACTTCAGTTCTAATCCAGAATCATTATGGGATTTTAACCACCATTCCAGAATGTAAAGACAACCTTTGTTGGATGCTCCATCGATGGTCCAAATATCATTATTGCGATAGTCACAATGATCAGTAATCTGATTCAGTTGAGGTTGTAAATTAGTTTTAAATAAACTTATCACCCCAGGAAGTTTAGAACTCGTTAGTAATTCTAAGGGTTTTCTCCCTAATTGGATTTGGTCCTGTAATTGATTAGGTAAATTAAAGAGCATTACATTGAGTTTAATAAAAAAAATAATATTCAGGTTAACTTTTCAATTTTTTCAAATTTTTTTTATCTATAATTAACATCCTTCTGGTATCTTCAATACAGAATTCTTCCACCAATCAAGAACCTCATAATGACCATTGTTGGAAGCCGAATGAATTCCCCAATTATCATGCTTTAATTCTAATCCAGAATTCTTCCACCAATCAAGAACATCAGCATGACCATTGTTGGAAGCCAAATTAATTGCAAATTTATCATACCTCAGTTCTAATCCTGATTCGTCTCGAGCTTTCAACCACCATTCTAGAACCTCAACATGACCATCCTCAGAAGCCCAATTAATTGCTAATTTATCATACTTCAATTCTAATCCGGATTCATCTCGAGCTTTTAACCACCATTCTAAAACCTTAACTTGACCATCACAAGAAGCATAATTAATTGCCCATTGATCATACTTCAATTCTAATCCGGATTCATCTCGAGCTTTTAACCACCATTCTAAAACCTTAACTTGACCATTGCGTGAAGCCCAATTAACTGCCCATTGATCATACTTGAATTCTAATCCAGAATCATCTCGAGCTTTTAACCACCATTCCAGAATATAAAGGCAACCTTTGGCTGAAGCACCATTGATGGTCCAAATATTATCATAGTAATAATGACCAGTAAATTGATTCGGTTGTAAATTATTTTTAAATAAGCTGATCACACCAGGAAGTTTAGAACTCGTTAGTAATTCTAAAGGTTTTTTCCCCAATTGGATTGTGTCATTTAATTGATTAGGCAAATTAAAGAGCATTACATTGAATTTCAATAAAAAAGTAAGTCTCAACTTAACTCTTCAATTTTTAGATATTCTATACATATCAAGAAGGCATTGCTCAGTCGTTGACCCAGTCTGGCCGACATAATCCAAGGCGATTAGATGAGAACCTTGATAATTAACTCTTTAATCAAATAGTACTTTGCTTCATCTAAAATATCAAGTACTTGATATTTAGGCATTTCCTCGAGATTGATGTCATCATCTCTGAAAAATTTGAGAATAAATCCAAAATTTTCGCCATTTCGATCAATAAAATGGGGGGCTTCCTGATGTTTTAACTCAGATAGATTGGAGCTATATTTGTTTAGTGTGGTTTCTGTAGTAGTATACAGAGTTCCACCGACATTAATAGTTACTATGTCTGACATGATTAATAAATACCTATCTGAGTTTAATCAAATAATATTCAATTTTTTAGTTTTTCTCAATCGAATTCATTAAAGAATTAAATGAAATTAAAAACTAAAAAATGTAAGAATAGTATTCTGATTATATTAAGTAATTAACCAGAATGAGTTTTTTTTATAATTGGATTGGAAGGTCTAATCCATCAAAATCTAAAGAAAAACAAAGAAATACTAATACTAACACTAATACTAACACTAAACCTAAAACCAAAATTTCACATGCTTTAAGATGTGAGGTTTGGAATCATCATGTTGGTCGCGAAAATGGGATTGGATTATGTTATTGTTGTCAAAAAGAGATTGATTCAAAACATTTTGAATGCGGTCATATCATTTCAGAAGCAATGGGTGGTGGTTTATCATTAGAAAATCTTCGACCTATCTGCACTCTATGCAATAGATCAATGGGAATAAAAAATATGAATGATTTTAGAAAAATTGTAATATCATCAAAAGGAAAATGGTATGAAAAGAAAGTTTATTTCGGATTAAATTCTACAAATGATCTTAATGCGATGGATAAATGGTATATCACTTCTAAAGCTTGATTTCATGTGTAAAATCAATTAAAAATAAGTAACATTTGTTTTTAAATGCCTTATGTAAAGCCAATTTACTAACTTTACCTGTCTTAATTTTTCCATTTTTACAATCTAAATTAATACGATCCAGCTCATTGATCAATTGACCTTTTGTAATATTATATTTTTCCTGATCATGCAAGAATTTAGACAACTGATCAACAACCTTATCACGATTAAAATTGGGTTTTCTAGGATGTGGACTTGTTGACAGATGATTTGGATATTTGTTGATTAAAGTTTTAACCACATCATTAACAATATTTTTTATAATTGCATTTTGTGAATCATCTTGATTAAAATATAGTTTTGGTACTGGATTAGCCAGATTAAGCTTGATAAATTTTTCTTTGATCGGATTTTCATCAGTGACCTTGTAAATATTTATTAAAGTTCCGTATGATTGTGGCAGAGCTTTGAGTGCTCTAAGTCGATGATTACCGTCATAACAATAATAATTAAAATCATTATGTTCTTCAATTTCATAAATATAAATGATACCATCAACTATCCCAGTTTTTTCAATATGATCTTGAATTTCTAGAACTCGTTGATGCTCAGCAGGACGATTATGATGCCAATTTTTAACATAAATTAAATCTTTGCTACTGACTAAATAAATCCCCTGTTGCTCATTATATTGTATAATTTTCATAATTAATTAGTTACCACGATTAAGATTTATATTAAATTACCAAAAATAAAAAATGAATATTTTGATTTCAGGTATTTCTAGGAGTACCTTTTATCCCTTAGCGAGCCCAACGCAGTTGATTGGGGATTTTAGAAAAAACTAAAAAATAAAGAACTGGTTTAAATTAGTCTAACACATTAGGTGTTTTTCGTTTTTAATTTTTGTTAAATATTTACCTATATCTTTCCACAACATCTTATATTTATCCTTTATGATTGTCCTAATTTTGTTTAAGTTGGCTGATGTCAATCCTTTAGTTATTTTATTATCTTTATCTTTTTCGAGGTTGAACTGTGAATCCACTTGATCATCGCAAGAGTTAACAAATTTGACAAATGATTCATTCAATGGTCCACGTAATTTAGCCAACATCGGTTTTGTGGAATTTGTGGAAAACAAATGTTCTCTATTCATAAAAATTAATAACATTACCAACAAATTTGTGACTGGGGGACTTTTAAAAAGAATACTTGGTGACATTAGCATTGATGTGGTTAGATATGTATCTAATATATTTGACATTCTTTTTAGAATTATTTCAAATTTGGTTGTGTCATTACTAATTTTAGTTAAATATTCGCTGATAGATTTTTGACTACCAGTGTCTTTGCCACTTTCGCTAAAAAATATTAATTTGAAAAAGAAATCAGTATCTTTCCCAGCATTACCAATCTTTAATTTTGATAATTCATCATTGTATTTAGTTCTTAGCTTTGTAAATTCAATGGCACTTTTTTCATTTCTAATGAAACTCATTAATTTTTCATTTACTGAAACAGGAACGCCATTATTAGTTTTCATAAAAACATCTATTTCTTCATCATATGTCAAATTATCATATGTCACTACAAAAAGTTTTTCTCCTTTCAGCGCCCTCATTTCATTATTGTCTAATATTCTAGTTTCGTAATCATCATAATCTAATGACGAAACTAAAATTATATGGCTCCGCGGAACTTTACTATAAAATATTAGTTCTCTCTTTTCTTTATCAACACAACACATTTCATTGTCAGAAAATTTTCTTATCGCTGTTAATCGTTGTTTACCATCAATACAATGCCGAATACCATTCGGATCTCTGTTCAACAAAATAGGACTTGGATTTAATCCAATGCGAAGTAAATTATAAATATAACTCTCTTGTTTTTCTTTAGACCACACTGATCCACGTTGATAATCACGATTGAGATTAAATAAACCTTCTCGTGAATCATTCAACAGATTGTAAACTTTATAGATTTCTGTTTCACACACTTTAAATTTTTTAGACATAATAGGCTAATAATGAATTAGGCTAATAATCGCTAAAATAAAAAGAATTCAATTTTTTATTTTTTGATGTAATTTTGATGGTCCTAGAAATGAACAAAAAATATACTTAACCACTCCGTTCGGGTTCATTCAGGTATTTCTAGGTGTACCCTTTTATCCCTTAGCGGACCCAACGCAGTTGATTGGAGATTTCATAGTTAAAAAATTGAACAATTGTATTAGCAATTATGATTATCATATTATTTTAATAATCATTGCAATGGAAACAATTGAAAATGGACTTATCAAGTTAGATCAACATAACAAAGATGCTATTGAAAAACATAATTCAATATTAATGAAAACTATTTTTGATTTAGCACACAAATCACAACAATCAGCAACATCGTTTGATAATAATTTTAAAAAACTTTTTCCCGAACTTGTTAATCTTGGAATATTTGATGAAGAAAATTTTAATCCCAACGAAATGTTTAATCCACATACCGTATGTGAATTTCGAGATGGCAAAGCATATCAAGTGATTGAATCATGGGATAAATATTGTGGCATATTGCCCAATCGAAGAGTTATGAGCAAATATTATCTGAGAGAGGGTCATGTTTTTACACCAACTGATACAGATATTATGGTTAATAATTATAAAATATGGTATTGTGACTATCATAGTAAAGTTGTAGGTCCCACAGGATCACCCATTTGTGGATGTGGCATTGGTCAAACCAATAATACTTATATATTTCCGACAGTTAGTCCAAAACACAAAAGAGGAGAAGAACGTTACAACTTCTTTCACAAAACAGAACAGGAATTTGAGGTTGACAACTACCTTAATCTATATCATGTTCCAACTGGATTATATTTAATGTTTAACAAAACTGTATTTTCAGATTTTCCCTTTTGTTTGGCCAAGATGTATCTGTCATCTAGAGATACTACTTTTATAGAAAATAGTGAATTTGATAAAGAATTTATAGAACAACATCCATTTTATCAAATATTTATGTCAAAACGGCTCAATACAGGTGATCTGACATTTAAATTAAATAAGTCTAATTATGAATCAAAAGATGCTCGCGATGTGTTTTTAAAGGAAATCAATCAACTGGTTCCAGATGATTACTTATTTGTTTATAATTTGTTCAATCGTTTTAGGCAATTCGATGGTTTTTCATCAAATTTTGGAAGTGATAATATATTAGAACTTGAATCAGGGGATGCAGATTATTTGGATGAAAAAGATAGATTAATCAAGGCCTTTCAAAGTAAACTTCGTGAAACGGTTTCAAGGGCAGAAGAAGCTGAAAAGGTAGTATCCGATATGACCGATGATTATAGTAAAAAATCAATTCAAGTTCAGTCATTAAATCGTGAACTCAATTTGAGCCAACTTAAATTAGAAGAACAACGTCAAAAATATGAAACCAATAATAAAGAAATTATTGTTGATAAAGTGGAGGAACTATCACGTGAATGTTTTAGCTTGAAAAAACGTTTACTAGAGTCAAGTGTATTTAAAATTCAGGCTGAAAAAGCTGGAGAATCTCTTAATTCATTTAAAAAAGATAACGAACAATTATCATTGGATGTGAAAAGGCTCAAGGATATGAATAGAGGTTTAGTGGAATGTGTTAGCTCTGAAAAAAGTAGGAATGATGACATTACCAAAAACAATAAAGAATTGTTGAATAGTATTGGAAATGCAAATCAAAAAACATCTAATTATGATACTGTAATAGCTAAAATGGGTCAAGAAATTAAACAATTAGAAAAAAGTAATAAATCATTTGCAGATAAATTGGGTAGTCTTGGGGATGCTTCAACTAATGTTTTGGAAAGGGCTCTTGGAGACCAGATGAATGATCTACAAGCTAGACTTTCAGATGCACAGAAAAGTAATGTGGATTTAGAAAGTAAAAATAGACAGCTTACTTCACAAATTGATAGATATCAACAATTAGTATCTGCTTTTAAAGTATAAAAATATTTCAAGTTTTAATACAATTATTATAGTTTTGATTTAATATCATATGTAAAATTTCAATGAATATCATTATTATTTAACAAATCTAAATAGTTTTATAAATTAAGTTCTTCAATTTTTTAGAACCAAAAAATATAAAAATTGAATGAAAAATGAACTAAAATTTTACAGTATTCAACTAAAATATGTCAACAAAAGATAAATTGAGTATGCATGAAAAGATTCAAGAACATAACAATAAATTGCATAGATTTGACCCAATCATGTATAACACAATTATTAAAAATAATTCACCAAGATTTCCATCTGGTTATATCAACTCTGAACAAGAAAAATATTTATGTGAAAAAGAAGAAGTGTATAAATTGCTAAGCAATTGTACTCCCCTTCAAATAGAACTGAAGAAATTAATCAAAGAACGTCAGATCGGTTGGTGGTGTAATAAGGAAGGTGTTAAATGCAAACAATGCAAAAACATCGTTGGACCAAAATGTTGTATAATAAAAAAATATACTTTACCAACTGGAGAAGGTGAGAATATTGGGCAAAAACTTGAACGTGAGTATAGGGAACAACTTTTTATAACTCGGGAAAAGAGAAGAATACTTTCCGAGTCTCAAGGTCATCAATGATAAATTAAAGAATTAAGTGAATGAACTAAAAGTAATTGACTGTGAAGTTAAGAAGTTCATGTACATCAGAGCAATAAAAAACTAAAAAAGTACTTGTGTATGTAATGTTAGTATTTACGATAATAACATAGAATATTTATTTTTTATGGGATTTAGTTTGGCAATGCTTTTTATAACCAGATTCAAATTTAAAGGATTTATTACATTTTGTACAATCAAAAGTTGCTTTTTCTTGATCAGATTGATCATCTTCATTGATTATGTCTAAATATTTTTTGTATTTAATTTCACAACCAATGCAGATAACTTCTGGATCTTTGTATGATTGAAAGACTTTTTCAAACTTATCTTTCCACCTATTTTTATTGTTCCAAATATCATCTTGTAAAATTCTAATTATAGAATAACCATTTTTCATAGCAAGTTCCATTTTATGTTTATCATATTCAAATGTATCCTCATGTGATTGCCAATTTGAAATTTGTGAAAAATGCTGTTCTCCATCTACTTCAATAATTAATTTCAATGTATCAACTGCAAAATCAAATGGTAGATATCTTCCAGTGTCTGGGTTTTTACACCAATCATATTTAGGTTGATGCTTTAGTTTATATTGCGAATATTTTTCATGAAACCAATGTTGAAATATAACTTCAGTTTTGTTTTTACAGAATGGACACCAATTGCCCCTGGTAATATTTTTGATACATGTTTTCCATATATGCAAATCATCTTTATCGCATTTAAACCATATATATTTATCTCCCATTTTTGATGTATTTCTTGGGGTATTGTTTGCATTTTTTTCATTGTGCCAGTAATCTATAATAGATTCATTATTTTTTTTTAATGTTATACTTGCAAATGATTTTTTATAACATACATTACACCCAACACCATCACATAAATATCTAGAATTGTTACAACAATATCTACACCATGAATTGCCCTTAACTATTTGACTTAGAGCTTTATCAAATAAATGAGGGCAATTATCGCATTTGAACCAATATTTTACAGGGGTTCCTATAATAATATTGCGCGGATTGATATTATTATTTTTTTCACTGTTCCAACAGCTTACTTTTAATATCCCATTTTGAGTTTTTCCATTGTAACTTGCAAATGAATTATTATAACAGAATTTACACTCTTCGTTAGTGCATATTTTCTGACAAGGCTTAGAGCAATATGCACACCAACTATTATTATGTGTAATATCAGCTAATATTAAATATAATTCATGCTTGCAGTCAATACAATTAAACCAATATTTTTTATTCGAACCTTTAATAACATTTCTTGGCGTGCAATTATTTTTTTGTTTATTAAAACAATTAATTATTAAATTTTTAGATGATGTTTCACCTTTATAACTAGCAAATGAATTTGCATAACAAAGACTGCAATTATTATCTTTGCATAGTTCATTACAAGGTGTGCAGCAGTATGGGCACCATTGGGGTGCTGTACTAGATTTTGAAATGGAAGATAAAATCTTTCTAAATCCATGAAAACAATTATCACATTTAAACCAATATTTATCAGTTGATGAACTTATTGCAACATCTATTGGTTTTTTTTTATTTTTTTCATAATTCCAACAATCAACTTTTAATTTTCCAGTTGGTGTCTTTTCCTTGCAACTGGCAAAACTATTATTAATACACAAATTACATTTTTTGTTATCACATAGTTTTGGAGCATTAGAGCAGTATGGACACCAATATCCAGTTTTTACATTACTCAATTTTGCATCAAAACTATGATTACATTTGTTGCATTTAAACCAATATTTTACAATCCCTCCACCAATAATATATTTAAAATTTTTATCTTTATTTTTATCATTATCCAAATATTTACTTTTAGGATGAGCATCAAATGATTTTGCATAGCAGTGCACACAGTCTTTATAATTTTTTAAATAATTATCACAGAAAATTTTGCTTGGTACTACACAATATGGGCACCACCCACGAACTTTACCATTTGTAATATTATTTATTATTTTTTTAAAATTATGATTGCAATTATCACATTTAAATAAGTATTTTTTCGAAGACCCTTTGGAAATATATCTTGGATTGCAATTGCCTTGTTCATTATTCAAGCATTCTATTTTTAATTTTCCATTTTTAGTTTTTTCAGAAAAACTTGCAAATGAATTATTATGACAAAAATTGCATTTATCATCATTACAAAATTTCTTGCTGGGAATAGAACAATACGGGCACCACGAATTATATGACAAACATGTTTTAAAACTATGTGGGCAATTATCACATTTAAACCAATATTTATCAGTTGATGAACTTATTGCAACATCTCTTGGTTTTTTTTTATTTTTTTCATAATCCCAACAATCCACCTTAAATTTATCATTTGATATCTTTTCTTTGCAATTTAAAAAGCTATTGTTAAAGCAAAAATTACATTTATTATTGTCGCATAATGAAAAATGAGAGCAATATTTGCAATCATAACCCTTTTTAAGTGATTTTGCTTGTATATATAATTCATGATTACATAATTTACAATCCATAAAGATAGATTTATCTGATGATACACTTATTTCTATTGGATTCAGTTTATTTTTTTTTGACCATTGTTTATTTTTAAAATCTACACTCAATAATGATTTATCTTTACATTTTTGACAAGAATAATTACCACATAATTTTCTACCACTACATATATTACACCATGATTCTACGTTTGGGCGTGTTATGTGGCCAACACTCATTTCAAATGAATGATTGCATTCATCACACTTGAAATGATATTTATCTTTAGTGCCTTTTGTAATGTTTCTAGGAGTAATTCCTTTGTGTTTACTAAGATCCAAGCAATCCTTTTTAAATTTACCTTTTTTCGTTTTACCAGTATATCCAGCAAAACTTCTTTCAAAGCAAACTTTACATTCTTCCTTTCCACATAGCTTGATTTGGTTTTTACGACACTCTGTCATATTTAATTAATATGTATGCAGATGGGACAAAACCTCTAAATCAATTTTTTAGAATAAAATATATAAAAATTGAACATCTATATATATATTTTGCCATACCTCATTACTTCTATATGAAAATCCAGTATGCCACCTTCAATGGTTCAAAGGTAAATATTGAGAATATTAGTCGTGAAAGCTATTACTCAGCAGATAAAGAAAATTACAAAATGAGAAACAAACTATTTTGTCCTCTTTGCAATGGTAAACTTATTCCAAAACTAGGAAATATAGTGATTCATCATTTTTCGCACAAAGCAAACAGTTCGTGTGATTCATGGATGAGCAACATGACAAAGTGGCATTTAAAATGGCAATCATTCTTCAAGGATGATTACAAAGAAGTTGTTATAAAAAAACATACCAGCAATGGAACTGTTAGGAGGCATTTTGCTGATATTAAAACAAAGGATGGAATTGTAATTGAAATTCAACATTCAAATATTAGTAAGGAAAATATAACAAAAAGAGAAGAATTTTATGGTGATATGATCTGGATCCTAGATTCTACAAACCATGAATGTGACAAATGTATACTCGAAGATACTAGCGAGAGTACTAGTGAAAAATGTTCCTGTCAAAATCGATTAAAAAGTATCTATCATGGTACAAATTTTGCGATTCTTAATTTTATCAATATACCAACATATGGTTTAATGAAAAAGCCAGTTTACATACACACTAACGAAGGGCTATTTCAAATAGTTAAACAACGTAATCGGAGTTGGGATGATAATGATAAATGGCCAAAAGATCATAAAAAATATATCCTTTGCAAAAAAGTCAATTATGATATATTTATTAAGAAATTTTTTCAAAATTCAATTAAAGATACTATTCAAAAAAATAAATTAATTGATTGGTTCAATTATAAGCATTATAACAGCCTAAAGTCATATGATGATCAAATTGAAAATTTATCTTTAATTCAAAATAAAGGTGATGGTTATCATTTCCATATTCAAAATATAAAAGTCAATTTAGATTCACTTTTTCATTATGACACAGATCTAAAGGATCCAGTTTATCTAAATGATTTGACAACAGTGGAAAAATGTGATAAAATGATTAATGAATTAGAACGATCGTCCCAATCAGTTGATTATAGGATTAATAATAAAATATGCAAAAAAATTGGAAGCGATAGCAGAGCTTTATTCGATAAAATCATGTATTATACAGAGTGGGGGTGTTGGAATACAAATAATTCAAAGTGCATTTTGAGAAATACAAATAATGATCATAAACTAAAAAATAAAATTAACTCTAAAATAGATTGTGTCCATAAACATATGAATGCTCTATATAAAACAGCATGGTATTTGAAATGGATTTCATTTTTTAAGAATGAATATATAGTTTCACAAGCAGAAAATTCTGATATTCATAATACATTTGTGGATGTTGAAAATATTAAAGGAAAAACTATTAAGATTATTGATTATGACATAACAGAATATGATATTAATAAATATGAAAAAAGATACCCTGATCTCGTTTGGCTTATCAACCTCACAAACAGTAAAAACAAGAAAAAACTTATTAGCATCATTCATGGATCAAATTTTGTAATACTCAAAGCTATTAATTTTAACATGTTTAGCGCAATGAATAAACCTGGATTTATTCACACCAATGAAAGTCTATTTGAAGTTGATTTCATTTTTAAATCGAATCAAGATTATGATAATGACTATTATACATATATTCTTTGTTACGAGATTGTTAGGATTGACTATGTTTCTGCAACTTTGGGTTTGAAAAATTCTCATTCTAATGAATTTAATAACTGGATAAAACCTAACAATTTTTTAAAAAATTATCAAATTTTTGATGATCCACGCGTTTTTAAATTGAATTCTTTTGATTTTTGCGCAAATTTAAACTTCGAGAATAAAATAATTTATGATTTAATTTTAGAGGGAATAATTAAAAAAGTCAATAATATTAATACTTTTGTTGATCTGAGTGCACACAAAGCTCTAATCCAAGATATTTCTTTTAATACTGAAGCATATATCATAGAAATTATTAACAAAGCATGTTCTGATGCACAGAGCTCTGATCTCAATACAGTTTTTAAAAAATATTTATGTTACAATGGAGATGGCAATTGGTCATATGATCCTAAAAAAGTAGATAATGCATCTAAAACGTTAGATTTAGTTGGAAATTCAGATGATTTAATAAATGATGTTACTAAATTAATTTATGACCAATTTGGTATTATCGATGATCGTTTTCAAACTATCCTGGGTCCTTGTGCAAAGCCACATCATGCAATTTATAATTTAGGTTCACGGAAAATATATCAAAATGTTGATGATATGAATACTTTAGTTGATCTAAAAGAATACAAAGATGTAATACATGATGTTGATTTTGATATTGAAGCCTACATTGCTGGAATTGTTGAACGAGAATATTGCTATGCATCAAACTTAAAATCTAGAATAATTTTCAAAGAATATTTAGATCATTACATCTATGGTAGTTGGTCATATGGTCCTAAAAGATTGAAATATGATACTAAATTTAAAATATTAGATATGGTGGAAAATTTAGATAGTTTAAAGAATAATTTCTCCAAATTTATTTCAGAGCAACTCATTCTAATTGAAAATCGTATCAAAGATATTCAGGATTCTAATAATGAAAGTGAAAGTGATCAAGAAGTATAAAAATAATAAACTCTATTCGAAGTTAATTTGATAATTTTTAAATAATCTTTTAATGACTCTGACCACTCCGTTCGGGTTCATTCAGGTATTTCTAGGTAGTACCTTTTATCCCTTAGCAGGCTCAACGCAGTTGATTGGGGATTTTAGAGAAAACAATTATAAAATAATAGACCCAATTCTAAGTTAATTTCAACATAGTTTTACAATTTTTTTTTGCTTACTGTCAAATTGCACCACATATCATCATTGTACTTATTTACTTCAAGATCTAACTTTTTGTCATCAATAATTTTTTCCATAAATTTTTGTAAATATACACATCGATAGTGTGCTTCCTCCACAGAATTTCCAGGAATATCTAATGGATCAACCACTTGAAAGGTCTGTGATAGACTTGATACGACAGTAAATTCCTTAAAATAATTAGAAAAGTTTTTAGGATTTCTAGGAAAACACGCATCAAATGCCACAAAATCATTTGCAATTTGAGGTCTTTTATCATTTAACTGTTTTAATAATCCTTCAATGGCTTGAGCATCTTGAGAAGACATTTGTGGTTAATGTTACGGTTAAAAATAACATTTGGAAAATAGGATCAATTTTTTTAGTTTTATGTATTATTTAAAAATTGAATATATATTTAATGCAATTTATTTGAGTATTATTTTAATTATGTCGCTAAACGAAAAAAAATCGTGGTATACAGAGGATGAATCACAAGGAGTTAGAGTTAAACCGTGGAGTAATGATGATAAGGCGTGGAATTCTGTTTTTACTGAGAATAACATTAGTATCCCAATGTGCCAGAGAAGCTATGACTGGAATACTAATGCGGACAAAGATACTGAAAATCAAGTACCTAAATTCGTTGAAGATCTAGTCAAAAATTTTGAAGAATGTCCTGAATTTGAAATGAAAATGGGGACAATTGTTTTTTACAAAAATAAGTACAACGAAGCTGAACTATGGGATGGACAACAAAGAACTATCACCATGCTATTACTACTTATTTCAATATGTAATAATTATGCAGAGCTTAAGAATTCTTTCTTTCAAACACACGTTATTGTCAATCAAATTACTCAAGGATTGACAATTAACCAAAAAAGAATGTTAAATGATTTTAAAAAGAAACATAATGCCACAACAGCAAATGTACCAAAACTTTATTGCGTTAGTCCCAAAGATCGAGAAGCTATTTTAGAAATCGTTAATGATAATTATGATGTTTACAGTAATTATTGTGATTTAGATAGTTTAAAGAACAATTGTTACAAATGTAATTTTGTTCATATAAAATGCAAATGCCGCAAAAATAAAAAGAAGAAAAATGCACCATGTAATTGTCCTAGATTACCATGTGGATATCAATTCAAGAGACTGAGAAGTTTTATAAAACATTTGAATAGTGACCACAATATTAAGAAGGTTGATTATCAAAACAGTAAAATATACAACGCCTACCAATACTTGTATCATTTTATATATGAAAAAAAACATCTTGAGAATAAATCTTTGATGGATATGTGTTCTTTTGCAAAGTTTTGCATGATATCAACTTCTGTTACAGTGTGCACATCAATTAGTTATAATTATGTGTCTAATATATTTGAATGGGAGAATAATAGGGGTAAAAAGGTTGATGAAATAGATATTTCTAAAAATTTAGTATTATCAAAACTTAATAATGAAGATATTGAAAAATATTGGCAAAAGTGGGAAGCTTATAAAAAGGGTGAAATAACAAAGAAACTATTTCCAATTGCCATCCAGATTTTAAGAAAAAAATTTAGCTGTAGTTATAAGTTAGCAACACTATTTGATGATTATATCGGTAAGCATCAAAATACAAAAAATCAGTTAGATTTATTCTTTAAAATCATAGAAGACTTAAAGATAATTTATGATAAAATAAGAAGTCATAAATTTGGGAAATATGTGGCTGTTTCTTGGGAAGTATATTCATTATGTATGTTGCCTATCTTTTACATAACTAAAGATATTGATAAAGAATTATTGTTCTTGTTTCAAAAATGGACCTGTCGGAATATTACTAATCGGGGTGCTTTTAATAACAAAAAGTACAAAGAGAGACTGATCGAAATAGTAAATAATGTTTTAGAAAAGAGTACTCCTAAATATGATTATTTAAGTAAACTTAAAGAATTATTAGCGGGAATGTTGCCAAATGAATTGACATATGATAAATATGTTGAAACAATGTTAGCTAAAGAAATAACATATCGAGATTACGAATGTAGATTGTTATTATTTGGATTTGAAACTTTGAAAACTACTGATGAAACTGAATTGCGTGATACTTTACATGTGGATCACATCATTCCAGCTGCGTCAGAGATGGAAGTAGGTGATCAGATACATTCAATTGGTAATTTGACATTGTTTGAGTCGACTAATAGTTTGACTGGTGGTGTTGGTAACATGGGGCACGGAAAGAATGAGTACAAAATAAAAAAAGAATCTTACAAGGATAGTCTTGTAAGCATGGCACGAGATTTGTATGAAACATATACCACTTTTACAAAAAATGATATTAAAACAAGAGAAACGGAATTATTTAATGCTATTAATAAACTAAGTAAAATGGATTAAAAGTTACTGTTGATCATAAAAGATTATTGGAAAGTAAAATTATCTAATTTTTTTATAATTCTTTATATTCTCCAAAAATACCATTTGTTGTTCCGCAAATCATTTTTCCAGCGGCGACAAAGATAAAAAATATGTGGTCGGGTTTGCATCTGATACAACCAATTATTTAGATATCTATTCTAGTAAAACATAAAGAGATATAGTGTGTTTACCAAGGATTTTTATATATGGTCAACCAACAAAATAGATCATCGTGTGAGGAACCGACATTGAGTTTTAATTTTTTCTCATCAATGGAATTTTGCATAAAATTCTTTAAAGCTTGACATCTAGATTTGGTATGTTTGTAATCATGTTGTTCGCATCTGGGAGTTACTGCAAATTCTTGACGCAATGCAAGCGATGGATTAAATTCTCTAAGACCCTCAAAATCTCTCTTAGGAGTGAGATCCTCAAACTTTGTGAGGTCGCTCTGAATTTGAAGTTTTCCATCATTTAATTTTTCCATTAATCTTTCAAAATTTTTCTTATTATAGTCAGCCATTGGGAATTAAGAGTTAAGAGTAAGAGTTAAAAGCCTCCCTGTAGAATTAAATCAATTTTTTATTTTAGAATTACTAATGCGTTCGACACTTTCTGGTGGCTCTAGCCCTGAATTCTTCCACCATTCTAAAACTTGAATCATACGCCGACGATCCAACCAAGCGCAATTAAGTGCTCCCACACTATATTTAAGTTCTAATCCAGAATTCTTCCACCATTCCAAAACTGAGATATGGCCATTTGCAGAAGCTTGATCATTTGCACCTTTAGTATATTTTAGTTCTAGTCCAGAATTTTTCCACCATTCTAAAACTTCAACTTGACCGCGCAGCGAAGCCCAATTAATTGCATTGAAACCATACTTTAATTCTAGACCATGGTTATGATGAGCTTTCAACCACCATTCTAGAACATCGACATGACCATTCCAGCAAGCCCACACAATTGCATTCCCACTATATTTAAGTTTTAATCCGATCTCTTTGTTCGCCTTCTCCCACCATTCCAATACATTGACATAACCATACTCTGAAGCCCTATCAATTGCATATACATCATACTTCAATTCTAATCCAAATTCATTATGAGCTTTTAACCACCATTCTAGAACTTCAACATGACCATTCCAAGAAGCATGATTAATTGCCAATTTAGTATATTTAAGTTCTAATCCTGAGCCATTATGAGCGTTTAACCACCACTCTAGGACATGAAAGCAACATTTAACAGATGCCCCATCGATAGTCCAGATGTTATTATAATCATTATATGAGTAAGTAATTTGACTCGGATTAGGTTGCAAATTAACTCGAAATAAACTTATTATCCCAGGAAACCTAGAACTTGTTAATAATTCTAAGGGTTTTTTTCCTAATTGTATGTGGTCCCTCAATTGGATTGGTAAATTAAGAAGCATTCGTTTAATAAAAAAGTAAGAGTTGATTTAGGTTTTCAATTTTTAGTTTAGACTTGGTAGGTTATTTACACAACCAAGAAGGTATTTTCTGAAGATACACAATCTTCGATATTTTTTATAAAATTGAATTAGTTTGCAGTTAATATTTCAAATCATTCTTAATATTAATATTAATAGCAAATCCCAATGAGCAACACAGCAAATACTGAGTTTTCCAAAAATATTGTCCAAATTCTGAACACAGAATTACATGATGATATTAAATTATCTCAAGAACAATTTGATCGTGACATGATATCAGTACCAAAATCATTACAAGAAAATTTTGATAATAAAAAAAAATTATTTAGCTCCAAACAGGAAATGCTTCAAAATCACATCCGTCCAGTTTTACAACGGTTACCACATTCTCTTATCAATGATAGATATACCATTAAATATACTGCATGTTCTAATCATAAATTAGGAGCTAATCCCTTTGGTTCCAAAGATAATATAGTTGTTTCTTTTGAATCACATCGATTCAGACAACTGGGACCTGGCATGATTCAGTGTCCAACCCCCAAAAATTTTAAAGTTGTTTGGGTAGGAACAAAAGTTCTTATTCATGGTCCAAGTCGTGATCCAGATTATAGTCTAGGTTGCACTAGAAAGACACCAAAATCCTTTGACTGTGGTGAACATAAGGCGATTGTTGATTATTTAGTTGCACAACTTAATGATCAGTAGCATTATCATTTGATTGGGAAATAACTTTTAAACGAGGGACTACAATGTTTGATATTTTTGATATTTTTTTATAAAATTGAACTATATTTCTAATTTTTTATTTAATCATTATTGAAACATCCATGTCATACTCTGATAATATTGTATCAACAATAGATAAAAAATTAAATAATGCTTTGAAAACATTACAAGATGAATTGAGCAGCGAAACCCAATTGTTAAGACATAAATTAAATAATAAGCTCAAATCATTAAATGATCAATGGGATGATGATTTCAAATCAATTCAAAAACGAAAAAAAATAGTTAATGATCATGTTAAACCAATTTTACTAGAATTAACTGATATTCTTAAGGATAAATTTTGTATGCCAAGCTGCTCATGGATCCCGTGGGATGATGAACCTGGAATACAAATTTATTTTAGCCCCAAATCACGGAATTCATCTCCGCAACCAAAACGATTAAAGCCGAACCTTGGTGGATTAGGTATGAGCATTCGGAATTGGAACATGACAACAATTCGTGTTGTTTGGAAATTATCACAGACAGATATTTATGGAATTGCATCTGACCCAGCTAAATCATTTAAGTCAGATAACCATAAGGAAATTATAGGTTATTTGCGCAACCAATTAAAGGCACTTGCTGGTGATTGCAATTGAAGGTATTTTCTAAAGATACACAATGTTTGATATTTTTGATATTTTTTATAATTTTTTATAAAATTGAATTATATTTCTAATTCCTTATTCAAATCATTATTAAGAATGGAATCTAATATTCTGTCAACAGTAGATAAATTAAATAATGAAACTAAATCATTACGGGATGAATTATTTACTAAAACTAAATTACTACGAGATAAATCATACAACGATATCAAACTACTAAACGATAAGTGTGATGATGAGGTCAAGTCATTAAATGATAAATATGACAGTGATGTGGAATCAATTCAAAAACGAGAAAAAATCGTTAGAAATCATATTAATCTAATTTTACTACAATTACCCAATCCTCTTAAGGATAAATTTTGTTCGCTCTGTTACGAAAATATTGCGGATTATGATGAACCAGGTATAAAAATTTCTTTTAAACTCAAATCACCAAATTTATCTCCTCCGCGGAAACGACGAAAGATGAATTCTTCAGAACAGGCTGATTCAGACCTGGATGATCCACAACTCATTAAAACAGAAATTCATCTTATTTTATTCTTATCAGAAATTCAGGTTGCATCTGTACATGAAACCGGATATGGCCCATATGAATTATTTAAACCAGATAATCATACAGAAATTATAGGTTATTTACGCAATCAACTCAAAGCACTTGCTGGTGATTGCAATTGAAGGTATTTTTTGAGGATTCCAGTGTTCGATATTTTTTTGTTAAAATTGATTTAAGTAGTTTAAATAATTGATATACATCTAATACAAACCTCCAATTAATCAAGGGTACATGAGCTTGCAAGGTCCGAATTCACGGAGTGAACTACTGAGTAGTCAAAATAAAAATGTGCAACCCACAAAAAGAAAGTTTAGTGATCACGATATTCTAATGATTCAAAAACTTAAGAAAGACTTACCTAAATGCCCAGGTACGGTCATAGAAGCTGTCACAGGTATAGCCCGTGGTAATATTCCAAAAATAGTAAAAGGGGGTTTTAAATTCATCAACAAAGATGGTATCCAATTGGATGATTCCAAATATCAAGAAATCAAGATCAAGATTGAGAATGAAATCAAAAAAAGATCTGAAAATCTAAAGAAAAAAAAAGATTATGATGCGCAAGGAAAGAAACAGGCCCTTGCTGGAAGATGTTGTTCATCCCAAACCATGAAAAATATAATTAAAGAGAAATTAACCAATGAAAGTTATGAAGAAATTTCTAAAAAAATTAAATACAAAAAAAAAGATGGATCCGCAATTAGCATGGACATTGTGATGAATATATGTAAAGGCAAATACAAGTTATTTTTGGAAGATTTTGATTCTAAAAAAGAATATGATGAATATCTTAAAATTGTGAAAACTGCAAAACCAGTTAATACTGGGAAAAGAAGACCTCAAGAAAAACAAGGAATTAAATATGCCACCCGAATTTTGCCAACATCTGAACTAATTAAAATTCTCAAATTAAAAGGAAAAAAAACAACCAAGGATATTCTTGAGATGAAATTCAATAATTTTGAAGGTCGTGAACCATCAAAAATTAAATTAACCGAGTTTGAACAAGTAGGTAGAATTTGGAGAGGAATTACTAAAATTTATGATTCTGAATTTACAGATGAATTTACAAAAGAAGATTATAAAAAAATTATTCATGCAGAATCACTGAATCAGAAAAAGGGAACTGCTGCAACATATACCCCAACCCAAAAGGATGAAATAATAAACATCTTCAAAGCAGATAATTATACACTAATGTCTGAATTAGCAAAAAAATATGGAATAAATAGAAACACAATTAAAACTTTCAGAGTGGAAGCAATAGGTTATTAAACTATTTGCGTTTATTATTATAAATCATTCCACTTAATTTTTCAACACTAAATTCTTTTGGAAAAAGCTTAATTAGAGCTTTTTCACTTGTTATAAATGGGGTCTTTCTAATTCCTTTTTTAATTGACTCAACTAAGTCATCATATTTAGATTTTTGACGTAATTTTTTCTTAATTTCTCCTGCATTTTGATCAAAGGTTTCATTATATTTTTGAAAAGTTAAACCATATTTATTGGTCGCATTTTCAAAATCACTATTAAACAGTTGCGTATTTCCATTCCAAACATCTTTGACATTATTAAATTTAAGAGTAACATTGCGCTTATCAGATATCAATTTCGCAATATCGTTATCTGATTCTTTTTTAAACTTGTGACTATATATCTCAAGTAAAATATCACTTGTTAAGCTCTTAGATCTTTTGCCGATGGAGGTGGTTTTAGCATGTTTAAATTCATCTTTGGTAAAGTTTTGTTTATCTTTGCGGCGTGTTGGGTATTGAATTGTCTTTGTGTCAGAATCATTTTCTTGATCATCTTTTTTAGCATCTATTTTTGGTTTAGTATGAAGTTTTGTATTCATAACAGCATGAATATTTTCCTTTCTTTTTTTAACATAATCATCATATGTTAGATTGTGAATATTCTCAAAATCATCTTTGGTCAGCCAGTAGGCTCGCCCTCCTCCAATCATATTTTGGACGGTTGTTACTTTTAAAGAGTTTTCATCTTTATCTTTGTATTTATTCGCAATTTGTTGATAGCTCAATTCTTTTTTATCTAAAATCATCTTAATGACAGTATCAACAGTAACTTTCCAATTTTTAGAGTTGGAACTAGTTATTCCATGAACTTTTAAAGCTTTTCGCACATCAACTTCTTTGATAATATCAAGTTTTATTAATTTATATTCTTCAATAAATTCGGATCTTTCAAGAATTTGAGAAGTTATTTTATCAAGTTCTAAAGTTGTTCGCCATTTACCCTTTCTAATTCTGGAAACATTATCATCACTAATTCCTAAAATATCTCCGGTAACCGAGTTATTAATTATAAGTTGTCCATCTAACTTTTGAATAATTTTAACATCAAGCTCATTGTATTCTCTTGAAATATTCTCTTTTTGATTATGGCCAGCAATAACATCTTTGAGACATTTCTGAAAAAAGTCGATGTTGTCTGGGTCTTTAGCTTTGTTAACAATCAAATCATTATCAGTCACACAACTAGGTTTATTGATCCATTCTAGTTTAATATTTTTACTGTTTAACTTTTTTAATAGATCTGACAATTTTTCATCAAGCGTAAATTTCTTTGAAGAGCTAGAAGAAACTGTAAATTTTTTAGGATTTTTTTGTTCATAAATTAAAGCAGATCCTCTTTTGTCAGATGTGGGTTGATACCTCACTCTTTTTGGTAAATTAGATTTATTTAGCTTAGTATTTTCAGAATCAGGAAAAGTGAGATTATCATCTATTTTGCCATTAGATGGATCATAGTTATTTTTATTTGTTGCTTCATAAGAAATGCTATCTGCTTGAATATCACAATATACATTAATTTGTTCTAAAGTGTGTTTCATAAAATCATCTTGATCATCAAAATGAAACCCATCAATGTAAATATTTTCAAATTTGATTTTTGAATTGATAACCGCATTGTATCTTTTACACAACGCATCTTTTAATCTTTCTTTAATTGTTAGTTTAGAACTTTTGGAAGCATGATGGGAGAAGTTAAAATATCTACTGTCGACTATGAAATGAGCTTGAGTTATTGTTTCTTTTCCTGTTGTGTTAGATTTTAGAGTACCTTTTTTAAAATATTCAATATATTGGGGGAGTTGGATTGGATCATCAGATAAACCTTTAATGAAAGATACTTTTTTTGGTTTTGAATCTTTATTATGATTTTGCTCTGACTGAGTGCAAAGCCTTAAATTTTCTAATCTATTATCGCAGCGATCCCTGTTCATATGATCAACCGATTTATCAGTTTTTGATGAATAGACATGTTGATCAAGAAGATATCTGTGCATGTAAATTAGTTTCTTTTCTTTTGTTTTTGACATGCATACAATATATCCATTTTTGCTTCTATACCAGCATGGTATAAAGGTAATTTTTAAAGTTGGATCATTAATTCTTTTAATTTTATCCAATGATGATTTGCTAATCTTAAATGTGTTTAGACATGGTAATTGTACCATATAAAATGGTTCATATCCAGTCTCCTCTATTAATTTGATTGTTAGAGGGTGGAGCATTGATTCAGGTTCATTACCATTGTAATCAAGCATATAATTATTAGTTTTACTCATATTTTAAGTGAGATATATACAAATCATGTAAAATCCCTAAATCAATTTTTTGTTATTTATTACCAAGAGAGTTCTAGGTAAAATTTAATTTATAATACAAAAAAAAAGTTATGTTAGTATTTAAGCTATCATTTGGAGTAGATTTTTTTTAATAAACCAAATAATATTACTAGCATACAACCAGGAGATAAACCCCTTAGTTTGAGTAGGCCAGACCGCCCATCCCGGACATGATACGGAGAACATTGTAGTTCACCCCATAAATTCTGACTTTGCAGGCTCTGCTTCCCTTAACGGCGTTAGCGGTCAAAGTAAGGTGGAGTGTAGCGTTATCAATACGGGAGAAATTGCAAGTACCAGAGGGTTGGTGTTCTTCAGGCTTGAGGGCGAAGGAGTACACGTTAATACCAGTGGCAGGGACGTTTTCGTGATGTTGGTAGGGTTGGACCAAGTTGAAGTATCTACCTTCGCGTTCAGCCATACGGTCGTGACCGTTAAGTTGAAGCTTGGCAACACTGACGGGGTTCTGACCAGTGTCGAAGACACGGAGGGGAACTCTCCAGGCATCGGTGGCGGTACCAGCGTTCAAGAGATCGCTGAAGGTTAATCCATCAATACCGGTTTCGTTAGAGACACCGGCTCCGGCTCCGGCTTGAGTAACTGAACCGTCACCAGAGTTGGCAACGTTGATCAAGTTCTGAAGACCAGAAGGAGAGGAGACACCAGTTCTGGCTCCACCAGTCATGGGGAGAGAGAACGGGAAGTTTCCAGAGTGGTGAGAAGCACCTCCCATACCTCCACCAAGGGGATCTTGGGGAGTACCAGAGAAGTAGGTCTCGTCGACACGATCGGTGTAATTGAACCATTGAGGTCCACCAACGGCGTCAGTGGCAGTGCGGTTAACATTGGAATCAGGTTGGACAACCCAAACCAACTCCTTGACAGGGTGGTTGAAGTTCAACTTGATCTTGTTGCTAGCCGAAGTGACAGATTCGTCACCGGTGAATTGAAGCTGTTCAATCAAGTATTCGTGAGAAACTTGAGCGAATCGGCGACGTTCATCGGTATCAAGGTAGATGTAATCAACCCAGAGTGAGGCCGAGACTAGACTGGGGTTGGTGACAGTACCGTTCTTCCAGATGCAGTCCAAGACTTCACGGAATTCAAGATTAATCTTGACCTCGTGGTATTGAAGAGCAATCAAAGGCAGAGCCAAACCGGGGTTACGGCAAAACCAAAATTGAAGAGGGACGAATAAGGTAGTTTGGGGAATGCAGGCAGTGTCATCACAAGTGTTAGATCCGGCGGTGGTACCAATGGTTCCAGCGTTACCAGAGATAACTTGAGTTAAACGAGGGACGTTACCGACCATGTTGGCGTAACCAGCTTGGTGACCGGGAGTTTGGGTCAATTCATTCCAGATATGAAGCCAATCACCGTAGTGCTTGTCAATCTTTTGTCCACCAATTTCAACTTCAACGTTCTTGACAAGAACGTGTCCGAGCCAATTCAACCAACGGAATGCAGCGCCGGCAGCGGCGGTAGCAACTTGGGGAAGAGTGACTTGAAGGTACACACGGTGAATTAAATCTCCGTTACGGGAGATAGTAGCGGTAACCTTTTTGCCGAAATCGGCAGATCCGCTAAAGGTTTGTTCGATGGATTCCATCGAAAAGTTAGTATGACGGCGATACACAACCTTAAAGAAAGTGATTTGAGCATTTCCTGTAAGATAAATATCCTGTGCGCCATAGGCGACCAATTGCATTAAACCTCCAGACATGAGTTTGAGAGAATTATATTCTTAGCGAAGAAAAAAATTTCACGAAAAAAAGACTTCTTTTTCCGATTTTTTAACTAAATAAAAAACGATCTTAAATTTGTTTGTACTGACTTTGATCCCTTTAATATGCATTTATTGAAATTCTAAACAGCCCCATAAAAAGTAAAAATCCTATCGGAAAATTTAAATTAACCCTTTCCTAGGGTTTAGAGATTTATTTTTTTAAACGAATGTTTTAAATTAAAAATATATTAAAAAAATCTTTGGTAAATATAAACAATGTCCGATAATTTAGAACAAGAATTACTTAATAACATTCAATCGGGTGGTGTTGTACCTGGTGATGGAACACCGCCTGCAACTCCTTTGACTCAAGCTGAAAAGGATGCTAAGGATGCTAAGGATGCAGAAAGAAAAGCCTTAATGGAGTTGAAGCAAAAAGATAGAGAAGCCAATGATCGGGAACGAGCCCTCAAACAACAACAACAAAAATTTGATGATTTAGCTAAATCGCCTGGAAGTATTCAATTGGGTACTCTTCAAAATCAACCAATTAATGTTACGGAGTTAAACATCATTAAAAGAGGAGCTGATCGTAATGTTCCTTCAATCGATGCGATGATTGAAACAATTGTTTTTAATTCGATTCATCAAACAACCGATTTACCCGGGGGTGGAAAAGTTTTTTATGTTCCAACAAACAAATATCAACAAATCCGACACAAGTTTGCTAGTCTAACACCATATATGACAACTGTTAACAATCCTCCCAGAGTGATTACCCACAAAAATTTGGCTAAGGGTTATGCCAGTTTCTTAGACCCCAATTCTTTAAAACTCCCCGACGCTGGTGATCTTAATCTTTCTTCCTTAGACCCAGCCGCGGCAGCAGCCGCAAAAGCAGCCGAAGACGCTGCCGCCGCCGAAGCCGCCGCAAAAGCCGCAGAACCTGATGGAGGATACACAGAAGTAGTCGTTGTTATTATTCCTTCTGGATTGCAAGGTAATGGTAAATACGCAGATGGATCCAAAGGAACACTTATTGATGGTGGTCCTCCAAAATTTGCTGCGTTGAGTCCTCAACTTCCATTGGATATGACAGTGAGTCCCCTGTGCTTAATAGAAAAAGTCCTGGCTAGATTCTTGTACTATTACTTGGGTGCAGATAGCTATGATTTACTGGCTTCAATCCTGGTTAATGCTGGTGATCACGTTAAATTTACTCCATCTGGTGATTTAGATCCTGCAACTCCGGCTACTTTCAAGTTTGATCAACTGGTAGAATTAGTAAGAAATGGATTACACCGCATTGTGGAATGTGATCCTGCAACTGTACCCGCAGCTGATTTTTATCCAATATCTCCTGCATTACCAGCAGCATACAACTCAAATCCATTAGATCCAGCTGTGCCTCTTAGCAATGGTATTTCCCATTATCAATTTCATTCAATTGAAACCTTGTATCAATCCTTGAAAGTTTTAATAATTCCAATGGTGGCACTGATAACAGGATTGAAAAATAATGCTGGAGGAGGAGCCACAGATGGATTTCAGACGAACATCCACTCCTTAATTTCGGATGATCGGGTCAGGAAATTAATTGGAGGGTTTCACAAGTTTAGTTTAGATGGACTCAAGGGAATAACTAATCAAGACCTATCTCAAATTGTTCCCACAGCATTTAATACTACTTTTGAAGCAATGGTTAATGATCCAAAGATGAAAAAGACTGGTAGACTGGGAGGTAAAAATGTGTGGGAATATATTGTCACTGGACATGATCCAAGTAAAACGATGGATGAATATTTTACTGAATTAAGAAAAGATATACCAACCCTTAAAGCAATTAGTAAATCGATCTACAAGGATTCTTTATTATATGATTTATTGATTATTCAATATTATTCTTCTGAAGCCTTTCGCAAGACATTACATGCTAATGCAGGTTCCGTAAAAACAACTACGGATAAGGTTGATGCGAGAATGTTTTTATTTGACAATGAAAACTCATCTTTGAAAGAGCCTTACTGGCAATCCATGGGGGACAACAAGCAATCCTACTATGGAATGTTATTATCCGTTATGCACGAACAAATTAAGGACAGCAACAATATTGATCATGGATTATCATCAGACGCAACAATCAAAGCATATCAACTGTATAATTCTAAAGTTGCTAAAAATTTCTATGAAAAAGCTATTAAAGATATTACTGACAATAATGGACAATCTTTAAAAGAAGGGAAAAAAGGAGAACTGACATCTAATATTGTTGATGACAGCACTCCTAGAAATGCAATTAATATGAAATTGCGATGCAAAGATAAACCCAAAGATAATTACACAAAAGCTTATGATTTGAAGTTTGCAAACCCACTTAAATTTGGCGAATATGATGTAAATTCTTTATTGACCCCGCTTGACACTCGCAAGACACCCCATAAATATTCAGAAAATAGAGTGCCAACGTCAGATATAGCTAATCTCAAGGCGACTGTTTATGGTGATGCGAAAGAAGGTGGGAATCAACTGAAATTTCACAAGGATCTTCCAACATTGTTTCATCTGATGAAAGCACCTTATTTGGTTTTTATTGAAGAAACTGAAAATAATTATACAATTCATTACATGACGACTGGTAGTGGTACATATTTGACAAAGCAAAATGAATTAAAGTGGAGTGTAACACTGCGATTTGATAAGACTCGGTTGAAAAATTATGATGCTACTCTAGCAGCGGTTAATCCAGGCGGAGGAGGACATGATGAAAACCCACTAGAAGATGTGGTTGGCATTCCTGGCAGTGCGGTTAAAGTTAGTTCTACTGTTCTTGCCACCCCCCCGAATGGAACATATCCACCTTTAGATTTTAGTGTCATGAGTAACCCAGCGGGCAAACCATTTGTAAATTCAATGACTTTCTTAAAAGATATGCATGACCGGTACATAATGGGATGTCTCAATAAACTTCAAGGTTTAACTAATTTGTCTAATCATTTAAAGAATAATGGATTTAGGTTGTATGATCAAGCTAGAGACAAACCGTATTTTGATCAATTATTTAATGGTATGACCAATGCAACCGGATTACATGAGTGTATTAATGAACATATCAACCGACCCGCCCTGGGTATTGCGCCAAAAATTGCGACAGGGGGGGCTCCAACTGACTATTTTGCAGTTCCACCTCCAATCCCTGCAAGATATCATGATTCAGTACCTTTAACACATCTTGCAAATAATCCTGGAAATACAGGTAATGTTGTTTTGTTGAGAAATTGTCTAAATGTTCTTCAGAATTTACACACTAAGCTTTCTTAATAAACTTTAGTGTGTATTCATAGTAAGTATTCATAGTAGGTATTCATTTTATTACTTTTAATTTACGTTTAAATTCAATTAATTTTTATTGAATTAATTTTCCATAACGAATATAAAGTTTTTTTATTGGTTTTAAATTATCCCCTTTTTAGTCTTTTAAAGATGACTGTCAAAGTCCGAACTAAAAATAAAATCTCCCAAGATCAACGTTTGACTTTGGACGCTATACATCAAACACAAATCAAAACTTTTCAACAAATGCGCAAATCAATTCCACAAAAAAAAAAAGAAATCCAAAAACTTAAAGATCAAATAAAGAAATTACAAAAAGAAGGTGATAATCTAGATGATGATTACGCTTTACGTTTCGAATTAATGGATCAAAAACGGGGCCTTGAATTAAAAGTTTCAGACATTGAAGATCAAATTGCTAAAATAGAGAATAATAAAGTCGAAGAAAATTACCTTCTCGATGTGGGCCACGTAATGTCACAATACTATATCCACCGTGACAACCTACAAGCCCAGGGGGTACCAAAGAAAAAACACAAAAAGAAACTCGGTAAAGGTACTGACGTTTTTGATTTATTTGACCAATATAAAACAAAAACAAAAAGCACCGACCAAGAAATAGATCCAGAAGAACAAATCCATGAATCTATTCCAGAAAAACTCAAACCAAGGGAAAACATGTCGAAAATGGAAATTTACAATTTTGTAATGGCCAAAATAGACAATGACTTTATCCCAGAAGAAGAAAACAAAATCTCAGAAAATGATGAATGTCCTTACTGCGAAACAGACCGTGAACTCTACCAAAACGAAGGGAAATTAGTTTGTCCCAATTGTTATTACGTTGATTTCATCCTGATCGATTCCGACAAACCATCATACAGAGATGCACCAAAAGAAATGACCAACTTTGCTTACAAGAGACGTAACCACTTTATTGAGGTATTGTCCCAATACCAAGGTCGTGAAACTACTGAAATACCTGAAGATGTTTACATTGAAATTCTTCAAGAGTTAGATAAAAACAGAATTACAAAACCAACTGATCTAACCAACACCAAATTGAGAAGCATCCTCAAAAAGATCGAACAAAACCGGTATTATGAACACATCCCGTTCATTATTTATCAGTTGACAGGTTTGAAACCACCAACCATCACAAGCAAAACTAGAAAACGCTTAATCGAAATGTTTAACGATATCCAAATCCCATTCGCTAAATATTGCCCTCCTGATCGCCGCAACTTTTTATCATATTCCTATATTCTCTATAAATTTTTTGAATTACTGGAACTCGATGAACACCTTCCTTACCTCAACCTTTTGAAAAGTCGAGACAAATTGCATCAACAAGATGTGATCTGGGAAAACATCTGCACCGATCTTAGTTGGGAATATATCGCAAGTGTTTAATTGCTTTTTATCCACTTTAAGTACTTTAACAAACTTCATATTTCTAATAAAATATAAGGTTGATCCAACTAAAACATTAAAATGAACACCTCTGAATGTTCGCGATATCAATATAAAAGAATTAATCATTTCACTGAGATGATTGATCATTATCAGAGTCATGCAACCTGTCAACTACCTGAAGATCTTTACATTGAAATTAAAGCCGCTATCAAAGAAAAAGAAACTGAATCATCTAGTTTTAAGTTGACACCAGCTACATTAAAAAGTATTCTCAAGGAGCTAGGTCATTATAAATATTATGAGAATATTCAAACTATTATTTACAAGTTAACGGGAACCATTCCTCCGCCCATCTCCGATGAAACTAGAGAACAATTAATTTCAATGTTTGAGCAGATCCAAATTCCATTTCAAAAACATCAACCTCCAAATCGGATGAGTTTTCTTTCATATCACCAAGTTCTTTACAAATTTTTTGAATTACTCGGATTAAAGAATCCAAAGTTAAGGGAACATTTACCTTACATCCATTGTTTAAAGAGTGCTGAAAAATCATATTATTTTGATCAAATCTGGAAAAAGATCTGTCTTGATCTTGGCTGGGAATATATTGTCACACCAGATCCGTTTGGACCTGATCAATCATCTTTGTTGGACTGAGAAAGATATTTTTCATAAACCAGCCATCCCACAGCATTGACTAGGCCCGCTCTAACAATACAAACTCCATAACCTTTCCAGATTTGTCCAGCTTTTAGGCTAGATCGCCAATCCTTAAAGTCTCCTGATTGAAGCCTCGTTTTAATTGTATCAAGGGGATATGACACAGTCCAGGCGGCCATACCAGCTAATCCTCCAGCGGCAAAACTTCCGGTTTGTTCTTTGAGGTGATAGTAGGTTGGAAAATAAACTCCGTAGGCGCTGCATTCCCTGAGGATGGTGGTACCAAGAGCCATTTTAGGAATTGAAATGTTTTTGAAAATTTGTTTAAAAGATAAATGGTGAGTTTGATTTTGAATTTTGAAGTATTCCACCGGGGCTGTCACTAGACCAACACCTAGACCAGATATTAATCCAGAATTTAGATGCGAGTAACCAGATTTATGAGCCGTGTGGGCTAAACCAAAACTAATGCTATTCAAAAATCCAGCGGACAATAAAGGATATGAAACCCCGGAATAAAGAGACCTAAAACTTAATGCTTTCATTTCACCCTGCAATTGTCCATTTTGCGACCAAACCTTTAAAGTATCCAGTGGATGCCCAACTAATGTCTGCGCAAACCCACTTAAACATCCAGCAAAATAACTCTGATAATTCAAACTCATTACTTTATTACTTTAATTAAAACAAACATTTCTTTACCTTTTATTTTTTTTGATCTTTGATCTCTCTCGATCTTGCTAATCAAGAAGCATCAAACTAAAGTATAAAACAATTCCATAGTTAAATATTGAAAGGAATATCTCCAGAAATGAAAATTAAAACTGAAAAACGAACAGTATCAAAATACGTTTTTAAAATACCTCTGATTAAACTTCCCTTGTCTGAAACACCTAAAACAGCTGAAACATTGCCCACACCGTTTCAGACACTTCAAGTAACCGAGATTAAACCGGTTGAAATTAAGCCACCCGAAGCAGATGATCATCTTCTACTTTTGGATCAAATCCAATTAGATCCAAACGCAATTTCTGATGAAACTTCAGCTCCAACTGAACTGATCGTCACATCACAGGTCCTAATTCTGAAATCAAAAGAGCTCAAAAACTTTAAAAATCCCAAGTACCATCATCGAATTCTAGCAGTTGATGATTTATCAAAAAAGAAAAAAATCCAATTGATCCTATTCAAATTTTCAGAAAAAGGAACCCACTTAACCCTAAATCAAGAGTTTGTTGATGTGGCCCTATCTGATCAACTTTTGAATGACATTAAGATTAGGATCAATGGCTTTTGTCTCGAAGTTCTACTAACAAGAGAGAAGTTTGGTGAGTTTCTAACTTTGCCCCCAAGAAAGATTCCAGATATTCTTTATAAATATTGCTTCAAATTAACTTTTCAAGCTGAAGAAAAAGAAACCTTCAAAGTTCATGGTTACAGCAAATTTACTCAACCCTGTGCGTTAGATGTATTTACCAATATTTTTAAAGATCATAAACATACGCCCTCAATTAATCCCGAAAGAACGCCGGATTCAGCTGAACTTACTAAGATGGTCGCGATATTAAAAGCGTCTCTTGCAAGTACTCATCACATTCAAGTTTATGATCATAATAAATATCAACCCTTTCATTTTCTAAACAACCAAACCAATCATTATCTTTCTTTAACTGATTCACACATTTATCATAAATACACTTTGCCATCTCGCACTATCACAAGCACTAATCTAATTTTCTCCTCACTTGGTGACAAATCTGAAATGATTCTGAATATCTTTAACAATCCAGAAGAAGAAGAATTTTTTAATCAATTGGGTAAAGGTTGTGTTATTTTGACTTTTAATCCGAGTCAATGGAAAAACTCATTTCACTATTTAACGGAAAAGAAAATCAAACTAATTATGGTCCAAAATCCAAGTGATTTAAAACAACAGAAAGGATGTCTTTATGTGGTCCGACTGAGAAAGGATCCTCTTCATCAACTCAATCAAAAATTACTTTTCCACTTGAGGGATCAAACCAAGAAACCTTTCCTAATTTTGGATCAAATTAATCAACTTCCCAAATGGAATTTAAATTATCCTTTCTTATCCGAGTTTCATAAGTGTTATCTAGAAAATCCATTGAACCAGATCAAAGAAAAAGATTTACTTAATTTAAAAGAGAAAGAAGAAATTGTTCAAACAGATGGATTAAGAATTGCTTTCTATAATACTGTCGAAAGCCTTGGATTAAATATAAATATTGAAACATGCTATTTGAACAATTGTGTTGTTGAACCAAAATGGATTGAAGAGATCGAATCCGATGAAACTTGCCCAATTTGCTTTGATTCTTACTATCTCGCAAAATTAGAATGTAATCATTTTATTTGTCCAGACTGCCTCAAGATTTTACAAGATGATCACAAAAAAGAATTAGAATCCTCTTTATTAGCTAAATATGGTTATGACGAAGTTTCAGTTCAGTGTCCATGCTGCCGACGAAAAGTAGAGGGAGGTGAGCAACCAGTTTATAAAATTAAGTCAGCTGGATCAGAAAATGATGTTGGACATCAACTCATCTTAGGTATTTTTACTGGCCAAAAGGAACGAGAAGTCGCTCACCATTTGCTATCAATTAAAGATAATTTGACTAAAATTCTATTCGTTGTCAAATACCAGAAATCATTAAATTCAAAAAAAAATAATATGTCTAAATTCTTCCAAAAACTTTATCAGAAAGGATTAACAAATAAGTTAGTTGAAATAAACTATTGCCTTCAGACAGCTAAATCATCTGATTTTAGTAATCACCAAATTGCTGGAACGGATTTAGTAATTTTATTTGACAATGTTCCATCTTACACGACCTTTGCCACAAGCATTTACAATCAAAAAGACTATCTTCATCCAAAAGGAGTTTCGCCTGAAATACTGAGTCAAATTAAACCGTTGGGTTATCAATACCATGGAACTTTACAGGTTGAAAATATTATATATGTCAATTCTGGTAATGATTCCACGGAGATCTCTGTATATGGTTAAGATTCAGAGTCTTCTGAGTCTTCTGAATCTTCTGATTCTTCTGATATGGGTTCAAGAGTTTTTCCAAGTATCTTCTTAAAAGCTCTCTTTTTTCTAAGAATTTTCTTAGGCATAGGCTCTTCATCTTCATCGTCTTCATCAAAGATTGATTCTTCTTTAGATTTGACACAATAGACTTTGGGACTTAATTGGATTGCATAAGAATATCCGCTGCGATCCGTCCATAAGTTTCTCAGACTCAAATTAATTTGAATTCTATCTGAGTCTGGATGTGCTTCAATGAAATCTTTAAAATAAGATTCATTTGGTGTGGTTGTGCAAAAATCACATTGATCACGTTTTTTAACTTCAAATCTTTCTTTTCCAATTTCGTAAAAACTGGAAGTTTTGATTCCAATATTAACTGTTACTGGTTTATAATTAGGATCAGTATTTTGATTTGGGTTATATGGATAGCTAAGACGCGATCTAAACTGGCACTTTGGTCCTAGCTCATCAGCGAAATCTTTTTGAATTTTCTCTTCAATCTCCTTGATATGTTTAATCAACGGGTGACTGACATAAAGGGCCAAAAAAGAGTTGTTATTTTGGTAGAGAGCTTTGGGGCTAATGACGGTTGAGAAAGTATACTTGCAATCCTCTGTTTCGTTAGAGTAAGGTTTGGTGGCGTAACGAGCTTTTAAGTCAAAATACTCAATCGGCAGGGTTTTGTTCCAGTTCTTATCGTCTTTAACAAAGGTAATTACTTTATCTAAAGTGTGAGAATTATCTCCAGACTCATAGCCATAGCCATGATACTTTGATCCATAAATCTCAAGTGGTTTGAATGTTTGGGTTGGAATATCTTTCTGTTTCAAGTACTTGAATTTAGTTATCTTTTCAAGATGCTCTTGAATATTACTGTTATGTTTTCCCAATTTCTCGTAAATGTTTGGTTTAAGATAAACTGCTTTGGTTAAGATCTCATGGTTGGTTGATCCTTTGAGTAAATGTTTTTTAAGAACTCGGCTGATATCCTGATCCTTGAGTCCTTTTAACTCATTCAGGATTTCTTTGGCATCATCATCAATCTTGGTTCCGCTAGCTTTGCGAATGGAATGATCATTAATTTGAAATCCTTTCACATAAGCCTTTAAAATTCGAGAGGGGTTGATTCTAACACTAGAATTAATCTCGAATTGACCAGTCAAGTAAGCCTTGTAAGCAGCAAGAGTAATTTCAATCTTATCCCAGCTTGAAATCATCGCTTGGGAATAAGATAAATCAAACTTGTTGATAACCTCTTGACCAACTTCTTTGGTATTAATCAATTGGAGATTCATCTTGCTTCCGACCAGAATAACATTTATGATACATGAATTTGAAGTTAATTCAACTGTGTAAGTCTTTGACAGATGGTCAATGATTTTTTGACAAGTTTCATTGAAATCTTTGTAAATGTAAAAGTCTAAATCAGTGTAAATTGATTTCAATCCACAAATGACATTGGTTGGAAATCCACCGGCAATTATAAAGGCTGAATCATCAAAAGGAAAACTGGGATTTAGGATGTTTCCAGAATATGTAATGATTCGTTTTTGCAAAGTCCTCAAATTAAAGGTAATTTGTTGATCTGAATCAACGAAACCTAATTCCGATTGCAATGGAAATGTTTTTAAAATGGATGGTTGTTGGTGAATCAAATCTAGGTAATGGACATCGCACAGGTAGTTTGAATCAGGGTTAGCCTTGACTTGTTCTTCTAAGATTTTTTCCATGATTTTGACTAACATTTCTGAAGTGACCATCTGCTGAAGTTTTTTAGAATAATTAATGGCACATAAAATATGTTTCATGAAAGTACACCTATTAGGCGTATTCCTATTATGTTTTACAACTGATTCATATATTGTAGCAGCTAGATCTCTAAAACAACAATCTAAACTTGTATCTTCTTGAGTTTTTTCCGATTCTGATGAATCATCATTCATAAATTCTGGAAAAAGCCAGAGAACTTGGATATCTTTTAACAGAGCACCTCGCAATCTAGTTCCTTTAAGTAACTCTTTAGAGTTAGGGTTTGAGTTTGAGTTAGAGTTAGTCTTTTGGGATTTGGATAGGCTGGGTGAAGTCTCCTGGAAATAGTTCTTGATCTTTTTCAAAATTTGTTGAACAATCTCATTGCTTCCAAATTTCAAATTAAATCGAGCTAAATTTAAAAGCAAGACTAATTTATCAAAATTTCTAGATCCACCATGAATTAGAGGAATTAGTTTTTGACCATTCAGATGAGATGATAAACCACTTCTTTTGTTGTAAACCCAGTCAACCTGGTCAACTAAAGACTGAATATTAATTGTGATTTCCCTTGTGTTTTTTTTGGATTTTGAATTTAAATTCGTATTTAAATTCATTTTTGGATTCAGAAAAGCAGGATACTTTTCGAGAATTGTTGATTTCTCAACAGTAATAATATTTTTGTCGTAAATAACACGCATAACTGTTAATTAAGGTAAATAATTAAGTAGGAGCGTCCTTTTAACTTTTATTTTTGACATTCAATTTTTTTTTGGTGGGAAAAGATAATTACTTAAATTTTTAAAGAGGATTTTAAGATCATCGAAAGATACTGTTGGTCCAACCCATATTCGTACTCCTTTTCCGGTCGACGGATGGGACTTAATATCTAGAGCGATCATTTGTGTCTCAAAATAATGGTGCATCTGCTCCAATTGATCTTCGGTCAGGTCAGTCAAGAAAGTTACTCCAGTAGGAGATCTAAGTTTGGGATCTTTGATTAAGTATTCTAACTTTTTAGGATCTTTGATGGTGGTTAACCAGTTATCAATCCAATTTAATTTCTCTTGAAGATAGTTGTATGCATTTTGGGAGGTACCATACGCATTATTCCACCACTCTAAGGCTTGTAAATAATCATCAATTAAGAGAAAACTAATTGTATTAGTGGTGTTATTGGTAATTAAACTTTGATTGAATCTTCCTCTAGAATCTTTTAAATTCAACAAATTGGGAACGGGCCATTGTGGAGTATATGTTTCCAATCTTTGAAGTGCTTTGGGACTTAAAACCAACATACCTATGCCGGCTTCTCCTCCCAGGACTTTTTGCCAACTAAAACTAACTGTATCCAATCGTTCCCAGGGAAGATCTTTAGCAAAAACAATTGATGTTCCATCAACAATGACTAATCCCTGATGAGATCTCGGTAACCATTCCAGGTCTGGCACACAAACTCCAACGGTTGTGGCATTCCAAACAAAAACTAGATCATTTTGAGAAGGTATTTCCTTTCCCAGGTCAACCAAATCTTGATAAGTCATGTTTTGATAATCCAATTGATGACTTTCGAGATTCTCTAGTTTGAGCTGCTGGCTTAAATCATTTTTCCATTTCTTTCCAAAATTGCTCCATGACAAAACAGTGGTTCCGTTTTGAGTAAGTAAATTCCAAAAAGCAGTTTCAATTGCTCCGGTATCACTTCCTTGTGTAATCATAATTTCGTACCCATCTGGTAAATTTAGTGCTTCTTTGGTTAATTGAATTGTCCTGATGAGAACTTCTTTACAATCGTTCGCTTGTCTTGAGCGATGCAATAAAGCGTTGGGGTAGGATGTGGAATCAAACGTATGATATTTCCGACATGGACCTGAAGAAAAATAAGGAATTGGCATTTCTGACATACTTAATAGTTCTATAATCTGAATAACTAAGTTAAAAAATTGAAATTAACTTGATAAATTAGACAATGTTAAAATCAATTTTAATGGCACATAAAGCAGTAGTTGAAGAAGCTTACCAAGTCGTGGCAAGAATATATCAAGATCATCAAAAAGTAATCTGTCAACCTTTACCAGGATCATCACATTACGGAAAATGTCCAGATCAATGTGAACTTTATTTTAATGAATTTGGACTTCATGCCCGAAACTTATTATCTGAAAATGCATTATCTGAAAATGCATTATCTGAAAATGCATCACATAGAAGCCAATCACAAAACTTAATTTCTTCTGGATCATGCTATAAAATTAAAGAATTAAAACCAGGGCAAACAATTAATTCTTTAACACCTGTCGAATTAAAACAACATTATAGAACCATTTGCAATTATTGTGAACACGAATTTTGGACCAACACCATGAAAGTTAAAGATCGAGCAGCTTTTGATTCCATCATCTACATGGATATCGATCGACCTCAGGATATGACAAATTATTGTCATGCTTTAACACCCAGACTACAGATGTGTAAAAATCGCCCCGTTTATGGTAAATACTTTTGCTCATCTCACCAAAATCAAAAAGTTTCTGGTTTGAATGCCTAATCCTTATTAAATATTTTCACCTGCGTTTAAATTTTTTATTGAAGTTCTTCATTTTTATTATCAACCTAAACAAACACACTTACATTTTTAAACCAATGCAATTAAAAATGTCTCAAAACTATCTAGTCCACCTGATTAAGTCGCCTCTCTATGGCGAAGATCAACTTAAAGTTCTCATTAATCAGGACTCACAGGAAACTATCCTGAAAACTCACCAAGAGTTATACTCCGCTTTTCAAAATCTTGGAATCGACCAAGAAGCCAATTTTGAAATTAAATCATTCCCAGTTAAAAATGGTGATTTAATGGGACAATTTTTAGAAAATTTACCCAAAGATAGCAATCTTAAGATTGAAAAATTCTATCACTATCCTGGATCTTTTGATAATCTAGAAACCTTAATTGAATCAGTCAATCAACTAGTTAGCCAGATGAGTAACCTAGAAAATAAAATTAAAAATATCAATCAAGAAGAACCAATCCTAGAAGAATCAATCCGAGAAGAACCAGCCTCAGTCTTTGAAGAACGAAAAGACGATTTTGAAGAAGATTTTGGAGTAGAATCTGAAACTGAATCTGTTGGATCTGTCGGATCTTATGATTTAGTTGAAACTGATGAAGGAGATGAAGAAGGAGATGAAGAAGGAGATGAAGAAGATCTTTCAGTTAAAATCATTGAATTAGAATCTTCAGAAACCAGCAATGCTAGATCAAAGCTTGAATCTGACGAATCTTTGTTAGAAATTGAGCTTGAAAAGGAACCAATCAAAGACCTTTCTTCATTTGACAAGTTAATAGGCAAAATGAAGGATGGCAACAATGATTTTTCTGAATGTTGTAAATTAGCTGAGGGTTTTATTAAGAACACGATTGATTTAACCAAAGAAGGAAGTGCAACACCTCAAGTACATGGAGACTTTCTCTCCAGTTTGGTAAAAGGAATCACTAATTTTGTGACATCTGTAGCAGATGAAAAATTCCCCTCACCTAAGCCTGAACCTAAGTCTGAACCTAAGTCTACACTTAAGTTATCTGAGTTACTTCCATCTGAACCCATATTTAAATATAGATCAGAGCTTGCACCAGGGTCTTCATCAATCGAAGAAATATTTTCACAATTCCCTGTGGTTGCTCCTCCTAAACGCACTCCCCTTAAACACGCTCTTCCTAAAGGTCCTTACAAGCATCATCTGAAAGGTGCTTATTCCAAACGCATCACCCCAGAAGACTGTATCCCAAAAAGTACTCTCCTTGGATATTCTATTGATCATTGCAATTTTTCTGAAGAGAAGATTGTAAAACCTCTCGAACAACCAATTAAAGATTTAGGATTTGGTTCAGGCAAATCCAAGTCTGGAATATCTTCCCGTAAAACATTTGATGAAATGCTCAAGGAACGAGAAAATTTTAAGTTTGGCGCTTCAGAAGAAGAAAAATCAACCTTAAAATTTCAAGTGACTGATCACCCAGGTCCATTAGATTGTAATCACCGCAGTGGCCATTCATATCTTTCTCCAGCTTCATGGCCTTGGGAGGATGATGAGCTTTGTGGTGCAACTAATAAAGGATATAGCGATTTCCGCAATATTACAGAGACGGATAAAGGATATAATCCATTGATCTATTCTTTAGATTCATCGAGAGAGTTCCAAATTTCATTAGTTAAATTTAAGTTAAAAAATAAAAATTTAGTTTTAATGGCGCCTGATATTAGTCAATGGATTGCTCATAGTGAATGGTTCCCAGAACTGGAGTTTCAAATGATTTATTTAATTCCAAACCGGGATGATGTTGAAGATTTATTGAAAATCCAAATGAAATTGGTTGGAGAATTAACTACCTCGAAGCAGTTAGAAGATATAATTACTAAAATCAAAGAATTTCTGAATGTATCTGGAACCAGCAGCATCATTAAAATAGGTATTGATATGATCCAAAAAGATCAAACAGAACGTTTAATCGTCAAATTCATTAATCAAAATTGCTACAAAGTCAGTGGGAAATCAACTCTCAGAGGTGATGTAAATGATGCTTTCCGTGCTTACTTGGATTTAATTGATATGTCATTGCATATTAAAATTACTACTACACTGTTGCATAAACAGTTGCAACGGTATGGATACACCACGGTTGATAAATCATATACCAATTTGAAACTGAAAGATCAAGAAAAAACTTATAATATGAATAGTTATATGCCACGTGATGGATCTTCATTCATTGAGAGCCTAGCTGACAAAAATTCTTGTATTTCACCATGGCATCAATCTTCGCGAGGTCTAAGACTTTAGAAGATATTTAGCAATTCTTTCACATAGAGTAAATTTCTTAATTGAACCGTATGAATTTAAGTAATACGAAACCCGTTTTTTTTTCTTAATACATTCTGTTGTTTCTGATCGATGTAAATCAGTTTCAATATCCTCATCATAGCTAGCCTCGCTATCATAACTATCATAATAACCTCGGTGATGAACTCGGCGAACCGTCACTCGATCCCTGGAATAAGTAACCAGATTTTTGGTGGTTGAAATAACCTTGTCACGGAGACATATTCCATCATTGATTTCATCTTTTTCGAGATAGATTTGCTTGAAAATACAAACACGATCAACAATCGAAATCTCCATCCAAAATTTATCACCACTTTCATCATATCCCATTCCGGTCTCAGGGCCATTAAGGATCAACTTGCATTGACCATCAGATGATTTTAGAAAATTTAAATCATGATGATCAGCTAATTCTCGGTATAATCGCAAAGATTCTGCTGTCAATCCAGAATACATTCTAATTGGATTCAAATCTATCTCATCAATTTCAATATTGCAAAGTTGATACGCTCTAGCTACTAGAGTTCGAGCTGGAACTTGAATATTCATCAAAATCGTAAAATGATCCAGGACCCACTTCCGAAGAAAATGATAGTCTTGTCCGCAAAGATTTGTCGCAAAATGAGAAGCAATGTCATTGGCATCTCGATCAAAGTTTTCTAGATCATACTTTTTTTCCTGATGGAGAGCTGGAATGATTTTTCTTTCTAGAATCAAAGCTAAAATCTCTTCTTGAACCATAGCAATTTTATCTTCTTGACAACCCTTCTCAAAAAGAGCCTGGTCAAGTCCGGCTTCGGGGTTATCTGGATTTTTGAATTTAGGAAAGATTAAAGTAGTGTCTCCGCGATTTAATTCAGCCACAATTTCATGCAGATAATCATGGTCATAAATCCTTTTAACACCATCCTTAAAAAAGACATTCTCATTTTCTCGTAAAGTAACCAGCGTGTCACCATACCTCTTAAATTTATCATCAACCCGGGTATGATATTGCTGATACAGAAAACTGTCTTCGTCAACTAGAATGTCATAATCAAATTTCTTGGAATCGATCATTGATCGCAACTTGTTGTATTTATCAACTCGACTCAACCAAACTTGCACATTTTCATCATGATTGTCAAACTGAGGTACAATTCGGATAATTGATGAAAGTAACATCATTGCAACTATTTCTTTTGGTGCAATGATACAATGAAAATCTAAAACTTTTTGAATTTTTACATCAGGCACAGAATTCAAATGCACCATCAGCTCTAGATCATAATCACGTCGGAAAAAGTCAATTGGAGGGTCTGGTTTATCAGCAAACCAACTTTTCCAATTGTTAGTATTTCGAGTAATATATGGAGAAATTATGTCATAATCAGAATCTTTTGTGTGAAGGCCTACTGCTCGGCTCCCAACAAGAATAGGTTTTGTGGATTGGTTGCTAGACATAGTATGAACTAATTAATTATAGTCAATCATCTTCAATTTTTAGGTTCTACTAAAGAACTTAAATCGCTTAGGACCAATCTCATCCGACTTATTTTCAAGTTCAATCTTGGCTTCTGGTTCAGGTTCTGGTTTAGAAGCCTTTAAAGCAATATCATCCCATAAGTTTACTTCACCATCAAGATCAAAATTGGGGTCAAACACTTCATTAGTTGGGAGATCAGTGACGTTATCAAGAGGGTTTTCTTTAAGAGGGTTTTCTTTAAGAGGGTTTTCTTTAAGAGGGTTTTCTTTAAGAGGGTTTTCTCTGAGAGGGTTTAACTTGATTGGGTTTTCTTTGATTGGGTTTTGCTTTTCAACAACTAAATTTTGCATTTTATCATCTTTTTTAGTTTCGCCCGATTCAACATCAACAGTTTTAACTTGGGATTCAGCTAGGGATTCTACTTGAGATTCTACTTGAGTTTCAGCTTCAACTTTTTGAACTGGTTTAGTCTCTTTTTCGGCTAGAACTACTTCCCTGACTGCTACTTCTTTGACTGCTGCTACTTCCTTGACCGGTTCATTGACCGCTGCTACTTCCTTGACTGGTTCCTTTGATTTAGAATCAGCTAGGTTAACCTCATTAAAATCAAAAGATATGGCATCACCAGGCTGGGGAGTTTTAACTTCTTCAAGATCAATCTCCAAGTCTATTTCAGATTCTTCGTCTTCAGTTTCAGAATCTTTTCCAGCTAGGGATATCATTTCCTCCAAAGAAATATCCGGCACAGACTCTACAAAATCTTCAGCAACCTGTTCTACTTCATTAAGGTTTTTGATATCTTTGAGGTCTTCGACATCAAGCTCTTCAACCTTGAAGTCTTCCACCTTGAGATCTTCCACCTTGAGATCTTCTACTTTTAAGTCTGCTTCACCTAGACCTTTAGCAACTAGATCTTTAAGATCTTGGGACATTAAGTTATCGGCCAAATCTTTCTCGGCTTGCATTTTTTGTTCCTTGAGTTCAATATTAATTTTATCAGTTAATGTTTTTGGTGAGGTTTCGGCAATTTCAATTTCATCATCACTTTGTTTTAGTTCTTGATCAATCAAATCTCTAATTTCAGATTCGGAGCTTTCTTTGGTTGTTGTGTAGTTAGCGATCTCATTCTTGATGATTTCCCGAAGATTGTTTTGATAGGTTTTGCTAAATCCTTGTGTCATTGGTTCATTTTTCTCTTCTTGGTCTAGCTCTTCCTCGTTGTAGGCATCACGAAGATATGTTTTTAGGATGTGCCGAAAAGGCAGTAATTGACGAATAGTATCGTTAATGCAGTTGTAAATAATACTTTCTGCTTCTCTGATATTTTTCTTTAATTCATTCGGACTAATAGTATCATTTTCATAATACCAGATTGGATCTTTCCAAAATTCACGAGCACTATTAATGTAACATTTGTGAATAAAATGCTCTGGCTTTGGGATATCTAACTTAGTTTGCTTTTTTTCGCTCGGGCTAGATCGGATAAATTGAAGAATTTGAGTATGACTCATAAAGACAGCTGTGACTAATTCTTTAATGAAATCACATTGACTATCCTGAGAAATACGCTCATATTCTCGGTCAATCATTTCTTGACTCCAAAGACGAACTTGGGAAAGGAGATTCTGAAATTCACTTAAAACTTCTTCTGGGCGAGATTCAGTTTGGCATGTTTTGCTGGCTTCCTCATAAAGTGATTTGATCCCTTTGTATAAGGGAGTTTTCAGGACATTTGATAAATGATGACTATATTCCTGCTTAGCATCAGTAAGAATTGCAAGTTTTGCGTCTTCCATCGAGATATTTAAAAATTGATTAGAAATTTATATTGGTTTAAAGAACGCAAGTTAGTCTTAAACCAGACAAAGCAATATAACACTTTTTAATATATAAAAATACGTATGACCACATATACATTCGACTCTAATTTTACTTCATTTTGGTATTGCGGTGGTGTTGTTCTCTTTAATCACGCTCAGACTAAAGTTCTGATTGCTGAAACATCTTCAGGAAATATCGGCTTTACAAAAGGAAAAAGAGAAAAAGGAGAAACATTAATCGAAACTGCCCACCGAGAGGTAATGGAAGAATCTGGTTATTCACCAGATGAATATTATCATAATGAGATCGTGATTGGTGAAAGGAAATCATCTCGAGGTTCTTCAATCTACTACTTTATCGGTGTTCTGAATTCGACCAAGCTTGAACAAAAAAAAATTACTTTTAATCCTTTGGAATTGGAAAAAGTTTATTGGTGCTCAATTGAAAAAGCCCAAAAGATTCTGTGCCTTAAGCGAAGAGAAGTTCTCAACGCCGCTTTAGAACATTTAAAAGCTTAAAAGCTTAATTTATAATTTTATTTTTATTTTATTTTATTTTATCTTTATTTTTAGCTTTTTTTGGTATGCTTAAAAATTGATTTATTTTAAACGTCAATAGTTTAAAAAGATGAACTACGATTCTGATTTTGGCCGTGATACGCGACGTGATGTCCGGCGAGATAAAAAGGCTAACCGTTTTAAAAATGGTAAGCACATTCCTAGAACAAATAAAGATCGGAGAAGCGAAAGGGTTTTTGATAAACCTGCTGAAGATTCCGAATATAATTTTAGTCGATCTACTAGAAGGGCTTGGGCTGTTGAAACCAAGGACATACTAGATCAAAACACCTTTAATAATCACTACATTCTTCAAACAAAATATTATCCAGAAGAAAAAAGCATTGATGCTGACCAAGACTGGGATGAATTTCCAGATCAGTCTGAAGATCTAGAAATTATCTTTGTTCACGAAACAACAGTTGAATTTCTATGGGCTCTTTCGGAAGAAGATGAAGAAGATGAAGAAGATGAAGAAGAGGATGAAGAAAAGCAACCACTTAAAAGGATTATGGTTCTTAACTTTGCGTCTGCCAAGAATCCAGGCGGAGGATTTCTAAAAGGATCTGGGGGTCAAGAAGAAGCTTTATCAATTGCCTCGGGTCTTTATTTGAGTCAAACTGAAGGATCTGGAGCAGTGATGTACCAAAAGAACCAAGAGAATCCTCGTGATGGTCTTTATCTATCTGATGCAATTTATTCTCCAGGGGTCCCTCTCTTCCGGAAATCTGATGGAACTTTAGTTGATGATTTGGAGACGGATCACTTGAAGATAAACATTCTTAGTATGCCAGCCGCCAACTATAAATGTTATTCTGAAAAGTCCAAGTTTTCGAAAGAAAAATACGATCAAGTCATGAAAGAAAGGATCAACCGGGTTTATCAAATTGCTTTGATCAATGGTTGTGATAATCTTGTTCTAGGTCCTTGGGGATGTGGAGTATTTGGAGGTAATTTGCCTGATATGATGGGTCGTTTTCAGGAGAATCCTTTGCATAAAAAATTCAAAAAGATCTACTTTGTTTCAACCTCAGAGGAAACTGTTAATGAAATGGATCAGTTTTGGGAAGAATAAATTAGGAGAAATTAACTATGAAAACAAACATTTTTAGCTAAGAATTTTGTCTAATAAAATTGATTTATCAACTCCATAACAAGCAATATTAACTAACATATCAACTATGTCCTGCACCACTAGCAATAGCTCGCACTTGCTGTCTCTACCAGGGGCAATTATTGTCGCAACCCTTGAAAATTTTGACCAATCAGTTGGTATGCAAAATCTTGGGTTTGGCTTTTCCTCAACTGTTCGTTCCCTCATCCTGACAGCCTACGATTTTCATGATCAGAATATGATTCAAGTTTATCAAGGTCAAACTCAGATTTCGGACCAAGAATCAGATGAAGCTATTATATCTCGATTTCAAAATTTGGTTGGGCTTGATGATGGTACATGCCAGGTGACTCATTTTTCAACCGATGTCAACTCGACACCCTATCTCTGTCTTAGCAAAAGTTCTGCTATTTTTGGAAGTCGAATCACTTTGAACGTTCTGAAAAATCTGACTTCGTTTGACCACGGGATGGTACAAAATATGACTATTGATCTCATTCAACAGCGGCTGAAACCCACTACTATTTTGCCGATTGAAGTCCTTCAAACTTATTATTCCAAGGGGTGTCAAACGTATGACTGGTGGAATGAACACATGTTGGCCATCGAAGCTCGAGATCTTCAAGAGTGTTCTGCCGAGGCAGCCCAACAACATATTCAGGATCTTCAGCGGCAGCTCACAGAATACCATGACGCAAATCTTCAATCAGATGTGGAGATCGAAGCTATGCTGGATACTTTGCGCAACCCAGTTCCTCCCATGTATGCCGCTACCAACATGCCTCTCCTGCAACCTAATTTGGATGTTGCTGTAGTTCCGTTGGACCTTCCCAATGCAGATCCGCTCAATGTAGTTCCGCTACTGCTTCCCAATGCACTCAATGTAGTTCCACTACCACTTCCCAATCTGGATGACGACGGCGTTGTCGACTCACCCGCTTCATACGTTTCAGACGACACCCTCAGCTCTTACCAGTCAGAAGACCCCCTGGAACCTTTCACACCTGATTTCATGAAAGAATATAATAATTTTTCAGCCTAGACCACTTTAAAAAAAACTTAAAAACTTAAAAACTTAAAACTCAATTATTTTTTTACTAGATTCATACTAGATTCATACTAGATTGATCCTAAATAATTCGAATAAGTAAGATTTTTAATTTTTTCTTTAACTTTATCATCGAGGTTGGGTAAATAGACAAGAAGTTGATCCTTGATGTTCTGAAGGCTCAATTCTGGATGTCCTTGAGTGAGTTTGCGTAAAATATTATAAGCATCTTTAATTCCAGCTTGGCGAAGAATAATCTGAAAAGCTTCTGATAGGATGGTGGGATGATCCTCAAGATCTTTGATAATTTTATCTTTATTGACTGAAAGTTTCGAAAGGCCTTTCAGCAGAGAATCTAAAGCCAAATAAGAATATCCAAAGGGTTGATAAATATTTCGAAGAACTGTCGAATCGGTCAAATCTCTTTGAAGTCGAGAAACTGGTAGTTTCCTGGACAAAAAGGAGGCCCACATTTCAACTAACTGAGAGTTTCCTTCGGCATTTTCAAAATCAATTGGATTAATTTTCTGAGGCATGGCGGATGAGCCAACTTGATCAGCGGAAACTTCTTGAGTAAAGTAATCAAGTGAAATGTAAAGCCAGATGTCTTGACAAAAATCCTCTAAAACTAAATGAGTGTTTTTCAAATAATCAAAAATCCAATTCCAGTAATCATATGGTAGAATTTGAGTTGTTGAACGTACCCTAGATAGGAGACCGTTGCTCATATCAGCAATAAAATTATCAAAATCCTTATGCCAATCCTTCTGGGGATCAGTTAGGTAATGAGCATTTAGATTTCCAACTGCTCCACCGAATTTTGTAGGGATACCATTTTTAGAATCCATAAATTTAAACTGATATTCAAGTCTCTTAACATAAACCATTAGTTCTTTGCCCAAAGTGGTTGGAACAGCTGGTTGACCATGTGTTCGAGCCAAGAGAGGTAAATTCATGTGATCAGTAGCTAGTTTTTCAAGAGCCTTGAGAAATTTGATTTGTTTGAGGTAGAGAATTCGCAAAAGATCACTGATTTGAAGAGCAATTGCAGAGGTATTGATGTCTTGGGAAGTTAATCCAAAATGAATTAATTCAGTGATCTTGGAATCTAAGCTGAATGGTTTGAGTTTTTCTCGAAGGAAATATTCAACCGCTTTGACATCATGTTTAGTTTTTTTTTCGATTTTCTTAATCTCTAAAAACTCTGCTTCATCAAATTTTTCCAAAAGATCTTTTAAAAAAGTTTTAACTGGATCTGAAATTTTATCTTTTCCAATCCAGCAGAAATAATCAATTTCAACTTTAAGACGGTATTTCATAAAACTGCGCTCGCCAACATAAGGCCTAAGCGGTTTTAAAGTTTCTTGGTAACGATCGTCAAGAGGTGAAAACATTCTTGATAACCGATGAATAAAATACAAAAAGGTTCAATTTTATATGAAAAGGGAGATTGGTTCTAGATTGGTTCTAGATGAATCCTAGATGGGTTCTAAGTTTAGTTGGGGAATCCAACCATCTTGGCACCGATACCGAGACCAGCTCCAGATCTAGCCCAGTCGGCCATGAGGTTAACCCCTTGATCATTACGGCGACCGAAAAGATCGATCAGGGCGAAGGTAGAAGCAGCTACACAGGCAATCATGATAACTTCTTCTAAATCTAACTTTTTCTTGGGTAGTGCGAAGGCAGCAATGGCTACGACCAAACCTTCAACAATATAAGTGACAGCCTTGCGGCAGAGTTCTTTAGCGTCAACAACAACTTCAGTCATTTTTAAGACCTTATAAAATAGACAAAGAAAAAAATCTAATAAAAAAAATTCTAATTAAAAGTCTTAAGTCCGACCTTAAAATACAAAATTGATTTGTAAAATATATTTTAGTTAATATTACAATGTCATCATTTCAAATGAAAAAGAAACGTAATCAACACCGAAAGTCCATGTTGTGGCTAGTCATGGATCTAGACCATATTTTTAGAAGGCAATATGTTGGTTTACAATCATACCATCGTAAGATAGACCCCGAAACATATCATCAAGGATATCAATGGGAGGACGATATTAAGTTTCTAGCCGAACTGAAACGTCAGATTCAAAGCAGAATTAAAAAGCTAATTTCAATTCAGCGGGCAAATCCAAACAGGGTAATCCTAATGACTGATGATATCCAATCTGAAAACACTGATTGGATTTGGAGAGCCGAAGTTTGGCCTAACTGGGCTCAAAAATTTCAAAACGAATTCTACAGTTATCGGCAAGGTCCCGTCTGGAATAAAATATTTTCGGAAGGACTACTAACCTTTTTTGAAAGAGAAAAATACACTTACTTCAGAATTCCTGATTTTGAGGCTGATGACATCATTGCCATCATCACCAAATCAATCCTTAAAAAGTATCCCAATGATCGCATTCAAATTATCTCTAACGATTCCGATTTTTATCAGTTAATTTCACCAAATGTCCAAGTTGTTAATGTCTTGGGAGAGGAAGAAACTTCAAAATTCTTCCCATCTGGAAAAGAAAATCTTTGGTATAGCATCATCGGGGGTCGATTATCTAATCGCGTACCGGCATTGCGGTTCAGAGTTGATAAATTAAAAGAATTCTTAGGCATTCGGTTCGAAGAGGATTCCGAAGAGCTAGAACCAATCGGAGAATATAGGCGTCTAACACGAGCCGAACAACAGTATTGTGTTGAGAATTTGGAGAAGTTTTTCACCTGGTTGGTGGCTGGCACTAGGAATGGATCTGACACTGGATCTGACACTGATGGAAAACTAGTTGAAAATAATCAACACCTAATCAATGAACAAGTTTTGGATTTTAACTTGATCCCATCCAAATACGTCACAATGATCCAACATCATTTTTGGAGTCAGTATGATCACCGAGATCCAAAAGAAGGAAAAACAATGGCGGTGGTTAAGGAAGAAAAGAAACAACCTCCGCGAAATCCTTTTGCTGCTTTGGCTATGTCTGACTCTGATTCTGATTCTGACTCAGATTAAACTGAAGATGTTCAAAAAAATTGAATTTTAAATCCATTTATTTTTTTATTAAATATCAGATGCTCAAATTAATTAAAGGAATAACTGCAACAGCTTTAGGGGGATATGTTCTAATCAGAAATTTTAAAATTCAACCTAAAATTGTTGAATTACGTGATCATACTATTAAATTGCCCGACACAAGCAGAACGGGCATTCGAACTTTTTATAATATTGAGAATAAGAATTGTTGTCTATTCAACTTTTATACTTACATAGATTACATGCCATTTCTAAAGTATCAGGCCGGAGGAGTTCGTGTTAGACATTTTGATTGGAGAAGAGTCCAGATTAGACATACTGATTTAGAGAATACTGCTCGGGAGTATTAGGTTCAACATTAGGTTCAAAACTTTAACACTTTTTAAAACTTTTTTTATTTAAAAATTGATTTTAGAACTTTTTCTTAAGATTGAATAAAGTTATGAAAACTACAAAAATTATTATCATCACTGGTGGAGTCGTATCATCATTGGGAAAGGGAATTATTACGGCCTCCCTAGGTGCATTACTTAAATCCTATGGGTATGACAATATCAAAATCATGAAAATGGATCCCTACTTAAATTTAGATCCAGGAACAATGAGCCCTTATCAGCACGGTGAAGTCTTTGTCACCAAAGATGGTAAGGAAACAGATTTGGATTTGGGATATTATGAAAGGTTTACTGGAATTGAAATGACTACTGATAATAATTACACCTCTGGGCAAATCTTTTCTCAAGTTTTTGAAAAGGAAAGAAATGGGGAGTATCTAGGACAAACTGTTCAAGTAGTACCCCACTTAACTGATCACATTAAGAAGGTCATTCTTAAAGATCAGGATAAATATGATTTTATTTTAATTGAAGTTGGAGGAACTATTGGTGACCTAGAAAGTATGTGGTTCCTAGAAAGTATTCGCCAATTGCGACAGGAATATCCCGAAAATACCTTATTGATTCATTTGTCTTTGATTCCATACCTAGAAAAGGCCAAAGAACTCAAAACAAAACCGACCCAGCATTCAGTCAAAGAACTAATGTCTTTAGGATTAACTCCACCAGACATTCTAGTTTGTCGAACACAGTCTGGTGGGCGCTTAACCAATAATTTAAAGAAGAAGATTGCTGGATTTTGTAATGTTCAATTCAAAGCTGTTGTTGAATCACCTGATCTAGATAGTATTTATCAAATGCCATCGCAGCTTCATCACGAGAAAATCGCTGAAGTAATCTTTGAACGATTGAAGATTAGCCCAGTCAATCCAATTCCAAACCTGGAAAAATGGATTTCTCTAGAGGAATCAATCAGAAAAACTAAAGCATCGAACAAGGTTGTTAGAGTGGTTATCGTTGGAAAATACGTTCCTTATGATGATGCCTATAAGTCTTTGGTAGAAGCAATTAAGATTGCCGGGTATCACCTAGAAACACAAACAGAGATAGTTTGGATTAACTCACGAAGTGTGACTCTCCAAGATCTTCAAGATCATTTACTAGTTAAAAACACTTGTTTGATTGTTCCTGGGGGATTTGGAGAAGATGGAACTGAATTTAAGATGGAAGCCATTCGAGTAGCCAGAAATCATCAAATCCCCTTCCTAGGAATCTGCTTTGGAATGCAATTGGCTTCGATTGAATTTGCTCAAAATGTTTTAGGGCTTCCCAAAATGACATCAGAAGAATTTCATCCCACCATTGATACCAGCAATCAACTTATCAAAATTCTAGATCCAGCCATTCAAAAAATGGGCGGAACGATGAGATTGGGAAACAAAGAAATTTATTTGAAAAAGGATTCAATTGCCTGGAAAAGGTATGGATCGAGATCTGGAAGCATCCTAGAAAGACATCGTCATAGATATGATCTGGATCATCAGTTAGTTGATGAACATAAATTTAAAGAAAATGGCTTTCTAATTACTGGTCAAGATCAAAATAATATTCCAGAAGTGATTGAATTGGATCAAGATCTTCATCCATACTTTATTGCAGTTCAATATCATCCAGAATATACCTCAAAATTAATGGAATCTCATCCTCTCTTTCTGGGATTAATCGAAAGTCTTGATTTGAAAAATTGATTGTTCTCCGCAAATCTATCCCAATGCAACAACAACATGACATTAACCAATAATCCAATTTTGTTGAAAGGATCCGATTTCAAGGGAATCGCCTTGTACAGAATTACCAATACCAGTAATACCAATACCAGTAATACCAATACTAGTAATACCAATACCAGTAATACAAAAGAAAAAATAGGAAAAACTCTTCGTAAAAAGTTTGCTGGAGAGTTATATTTTACAATATTGGATCATCTACCTAATTATTATAAAAATGGGGGTTGGGTTCAACCAATCATTCTTCCAGATGATGCTATAGTATTTTCCGGTGGAGATAAATGGATAACAGATAAACTCGTTGTTGGAAAACGTCATTATCTAACTGGAAAGACTGATTATTTATTTGGGGAGGATAAGTCTCAAAAGATATTAGCATTAACTGATATTCCCGTTTTGATGAAAGGATCAGATTTCAAGGGAGTCACCTTTTATAAAATAACTAATAGTAGAGAAAATCATTATGGATTTCAATACAAAAAAGGATTAAATACTCTTCGTGATGAGTTTAGAGAAAAAGGGAGTTGTGGTGAAGGAGGATTATATTTTACAACATTGGAATATTTGCATCACTTTTATGACTATGGAGTTTGGATTCGAAAAATCACTTTACCAAATAATGCTAAAGTAATCAAGGATCCTGATGGAGGTAAATGGCGGGCTGATAAAGTCATTTTGGGAAAGCGGTATTATCTATTTTCAATGGAAACTATTAGAAAATTTGATCTTATGATGACTTGGCAATATGGCAAATACCTTCACGAACATCGTGGATTTTTTGGTCAATCCAAAGATACAGTGGTTAGTAAGAGAGGTCAATTAGAAGATGCTCGTGATGTGCTTCCTAAAATTGGGTTCTGCAAGACATATTTTGATAATATTGGGAGGGGTGTATATCCAGCAAGAAGAATTTCTAACATACATTAATTGTTTGTCAATAATGCCATATCTGGTCTTTCAGGAGCCCATAAATATTTCGGATCTTCTAGATTTTGAACATTAAATGGAGGGTTTCTGATGTCTAGATCACGGCAACCACCATCTTTAATGTTTCGGTTAACAGTTGTTTCTCCCATCCGACCAGTGTTGCCAATAATAAAAAAGTGTTTATACTTGTGAAGTTGTAACAGAATTTTATGGATATTGTGGTAAGACAAATGTTGCAGGACATCCTTGCATATCAATAAGTCAGCAGCCTTAAAATCTACTGCTTGATCCAAATCATTATAAATGAAATTTATATTTTTTCTTTTGTATTTTTTATTATTCGCATCAATGATAATGCTACTGGTATCATAACCATAATATTGTACATTATCTAGATTAACTAAGCTCATAATTTGCCAATCCCCACAACCAATATCAACAATGCTTTTAATATTATTTTTCTGGATAAAATCGTTTAAATATTCGATATATTTTTTATTTAACTCGGGACTTGATCCTGGTCCAGAACTACCACCTGAAATTTCTCCAGTTCCCCAAACCTTATTTTGATAAACCTCATTAAAAACATTATTTGAAAAATTTTCGTTAGATTGATATGAATGGACCCGATATGAATAGATAACAAAGACTATTATTAGAATCACTATTAATAATAATAAAAGACCAATCCTCTTTTGTATTTGATTCAGTTTTTTCATGTATATATTAAAAAACACAAAAGATAATTCTAAAAAATTGATTTTGAAATCGATCTAAAATTTAATCTAAAATTTAATTCATTTCATTTGTATGCCAAAGTATCTTAAAAACTTTTACCAAGATTCCAAAATGATTGAAGTACTTAAAACTAAAGATCTGGTAAAAGGATCACACTTCAAAGGCTATACTTTTTATAAAATTACAAATTATCTTGAAAACCACCACGGGTTTCAGTACCAAGATGGGTTAAACATCCTGAAAGAGAGGTTTGCTGTTTGTGGTAGTTGTGTCAGAGGTGGATTTTACTTTACAACTTTCGAAAATCTACATTATTTCTATGATTATGGGGTTTGGATTCGGGAGATTACCATACCAGATGATGCAATGGTCATTCAGGATCCAATTAAAGGAAAATGGAGAAGTGATAAAGTTATTTTAGGTCAGAGATATCCATTGTTTAATATTAAAACAATCAATGGATTTAATTTGATGATTAATCAAAATTATTTGTATAACTTAAAACTCCCTAAAACCCATGCCCAAATCAAAGATGTAGACTTCAAGGGTAGAGTTGCTTTATCTAACTGGTTACTCAAGATTGATTTCAGCTTGAATTTGGGATTTCTTAATCAGATTCATATCTGTGATTTTTTAGAGAGGACTGCTCAAGTTTGTAATTACTAAAACTAAAATTGATTTTAAAATGCTATTTTATTGAGAGATACAAAGAAAACACACACACAATGTCACTTGATTTGACTGTTGATCCTCTTGAACGATATGACCTTATGACAGGGTCGGATTTCAAAGGTTACACTTTTTATAAAATAACTAATTCCAAAGAAATTCATCGCAATTTCAAATACAAAAATGGATTGAATGTACTTGATAAAGGGTTTGATGTTTATGGAAGTTGTGCTCCAGGAGGATTATATTTCACAACTTTAGAACATCTCCATCATTATTACTATTACGGGATCTGGATTAGAAAAATTACTCTGCCGGATGATGCTCAAGTAGTTAAAGATTCCCATGGTAATAAATGGCGAGCAGATAAAATTATTCTTGGGGAACGTTATTATCTTTATTCTCTTGACACAATTACAAAATTTGATCTGATGATGACCCGTGGGTATGTTCGGGCTGTCACGGAGGTTGGGGGTGGAATCAGATCAGGCATTCCACCCATTGGCAATAAGAGACAAATCAAAAAATTATATGGTTTGTTTTGTAAACTTAGTATTTTGGGGGGGTACTATTTTAATAACAACCCAACAAAATTATCCACTTATGCTACTCAAAGAGGAATGACTCTTGAAAAAAAAAAGTTTGACTTAAACTTGAAACTTAAGTTAAAACTACTAAAACTAAAACTAAAACTAAAACCATTTTGGATAGTTGATAAAGTTGATAAAGTTGATAAAGTTGCTAAAGTTGCTAAAGTTACTAAAGTTACTAAAGTTGATAAAGCTACTACATCAAAAGTTTGAGTTAATATGTCTTGAATCCAACGATTCAAAGTCTTCTGGATCAAATTTACCAGGAGCCATCAAAGAAATATACCTGGTTTCTTCATTTAAAATTGGGTGAACCAAGTATTTTTCGAGAAGTTTTGTTCGCCTTGAGTAAGTATCAACTTTTAACTCATCTGAGTGCATTTCCAAGAGCCCTTCTCCAATTGAATTTGCTAAATCCCGTCTTCGAATTGAATATAAAATATCTTTGTCCGAATCGTAAATATTTTGATCAATATTGGTTTGGGTTAGAGTTTTTTTATTACCTATCTCAACTGTTCCCATGGATTGATCATCTGAATCATGAGATTGGTCTCGTTGAATCACCACTCCATCACTGTTCATGGTGACAATTCCGCTGATGGGTCCATTTCTGCGACGGCAGCACATTGTGATGTAACAAGGAGCGATCAAAGAAACTTTTTTTAAAAATTTAGATGCTGCATGATAATCAAATTGATTATCCAATAGATCTCGAACAGCATACCCAATTGGCCACCTCATACTCCAGCAGGCTTTAAAATTATCCCACATGCTATTCTGGTATGATCGTCTGTAATTAATCGCTATTGCATATGACTCTGGCCGAACAGCAGTTAAAATACCAACATAACCAACCCATGTGGTAGCCTGATAAATGACCCGACCTCCTTTCATTACATTTAAATTAATGGTCAATGGATCAAGTGAATCAAGAGCCCAATCCATGGTTCGAACCATAATTGGATTTTTTTTGGTGTTAATAATCGAGCTGGTGCAACAAGTTGATAACTCGTACATCAATTGCATTAGGATCACTCGGCTAACTGGAACACCCATTCCGGTCGCAATAGATTGTAGTTCGTCTAAATATTTGACTTTCCCAAGCATTCTAGAGATATTAACCAAGCCCAGAACCCCATACTTAGCACAAAATCCCAAAGTGCCTATTTCTAGATTGTTTAATTGATCATAAATGTGCAGCAGACTTGCTCGATATTTAACAATGATGTCTTTCCACCGATCAGAAGGATCTACATCTAGATCTAAAATTTCAATTGGAATATTTCTCAGTTGATTTTGATTTGACATGTACTATCGAATTATATTTTTTTTAAATGGATTTCAACTTTCAATTTTTCTAAACTGAATAGAAAAACTAGATATCAAAACTAGATAGCAAAACTAGATATCAAAATAATTCAATTGTGGTTTATTTTTTCGATAACAAAGATACACACCATATGCGATACATCCTAGAATCATTAAACCACTTGCCAAAGCTGTTCGAATCAGAAAATAATCATAAAAGCGATTATCATAACAGGTATTATCGGCATGAGTTGGATCATTTTCTAAGTAGACTATGGAAGCAACCACAACTCCTACAAAGGTTTCAATTATGATTATGGATATTGCAAACAGTCCCACGCAACTGTGATCATATTTAAATCTCATCAGATCCTCATTAACTCCATACATGCTGAGTCTTCGTTGGATATTACTATCTAAGTTGAGGGCAATGATAACTGGAGTACCTAATCCGAAAGATCCCAGGGTGAAGAAGTAAATTGACAAGTTAACGAAATAAACGTGGCAACCATCGAAATGTCCCGCAATTACAAAATCAACCATAGATAAAGCAATTGTCAGAAAGCAGATTATAATGACACTTTTTTCTAATCGTGTTGAATGATTAAAACTATATTCAGAGTGATTTTCACCAAACATAAAGATTTTTTAATTGTTCTGGTCCCAGGAAGGAAATTCAATTTTTAGACATCAATAAAATTGAAATTAAAATGGTTCTTAGAAAGAAAAGTATATTCGAAAAGCAACAATGTTGATCAATGTGCCGTGCCACCTATCGGAAGGAATTCGATCAAGATTAGTCCTAAAGGATGATCATCAAAAGTATACACTTGCTTATTACATCATGCTTGTATCATCTGACGGGTTTCCAGGTGTTGACCTATCTGGAATATCATCCACACAGCTAATTAAAAAAAAGTTTCGAAGAAATCTAAAACATAAGCTTCATCTCCTGTTATCACTGGTGATTGGAAATGATCCAGAAAAAAATAAAAATTTTGATCAAGCAGTTTTTACAGGAGTCGCTTGGGCCGGTGTTCTGAAAGGTAATGCATATCAAATTCCATCCAAGGACATAGTTGATAAATATCTCAAGAGGGCTCTTCGGGCCATTATATCTGAAGATGATATTGAAATGGTTGATTTCTATTTCCAAAAAATAAATCAGATTAGTCTTCAGAAAGAAAATTCAAAAAAAAAGGAATATCTTCAACTTTTTTCAAAAGTATTTTTAGATGTTTTATCAACGTCAAAGATGGTTGATCATTACAGCTCGGGGATAGATTATAAAATATTATATTTTCGACAAATTATGATTTATCTCTTTAATCATCTGACCATAGTTGATGAAGGGTCACCTGCACAGATCTGGATTGATGATAAATCGTATTATTCAAATACTTTGTCAAACATTGTTTCGACCAACGATTTACCAACCAAAATAGACACTATTCTGAAAATAAATGATTTGGAAATCTTATATCTCATTCGCGAAATGCATTTCCGACAAGGAAACATAGATTATTTTAATCATGTTCTTTTGAATTCGATTATTCGTCTACTTTTCAGTGACACTAGATCGGTGTTTCAGATTAAAACTAGCAAAGATTCTCCAACTAGACGAATCATGTCCATTATTTATAAGCATTTCCACGATTTAAATTCTAAAGTTGGACTAACACGGAATGAATTCGAATTTCATTGGAAAAATTACTTTGGTTCATGGTCAATTAGTGACTTTTGCACCAATGACAAGAAAAATAGCAATTGGCGCTTTGGAAACATCTCCAGACTTTTTAAACTCAAACCAGAAGAAAAAAAAGATATTTATCAAAAGCTATTGAAATTTCAACAGCTTTATGAAAAAATACGCCACGGTTATCAAGAAATCACGAGATCCAGAAATTTATCACATCGTTCCCACAAAGCTTATTACCAAAACATGAGTGACTACAGCTTTCCAACTGATATGATCAGAACAACATCTGAAAATCTGGAAGTAATTCTAGAACATTACAAAACTGATCTGAAAATTGATCAATCAAATAAAATCATAAATGGCGTAGAACTGGAATATAATCCATATTGAGAGATCAGAAACACTAGGATGCCACATAAAGGTTATACATTCGGTTGCGATGGACATTAATTTTTTTAAAACCACTTTTTTTTATTAGGGTAACCATGTCATCGACCTCAAAAAACTGGATATGTTCCGGATTATCATCTGGTTTAGATGGGACAGTGACAATTAAATATTGACTTGTTATCCGGGCTGCTTCTTGAAGCGCTAACAAAGGTTCTTCTAGGTGTTCTAGGACCTCACTAATGATTACTAAATCAACTGATTTGGATTTGAGACCTTCAATTGGTTTGGTAATGTCAGCTTGAATCATATTGAAATGGTTTGAATTTAGTTTTGATAACATTTCATAAACTTCAGAATCCAAATCAACTCCCACTATATCTGCTTCAGGAAATTTATCAATTAAAGGAAAAAGCAAAGCTCCTCTTTGAGAACCAAAATCAACAATGGATTCTAGATAAAGCCCTTTGATAATCCCAATAATTTCTTTGACTCGAGGTAAAGTTTGGAGATCAGTCCTCTTAAAAAGATGAATTTTAGATCCTTGATTCTCTTTCGAAGATTGAGAAACATATTCTTCATTTGAAAGAGAATCTTCTCTAGGAAAAGTCTTTTCTAGGTATTTCAATAATAAAGGAAAATAATAACGGTTGTTGAGAGATGACATCGTTGAAGGATTTCTACTTACTTTCTATCTTTTACTTTTCTACTCAACTGAGATCAATTTTCATCATTTTGTTGATCTTCAAGACGATTATAAATATAATCTTTCATAAAGCTAATTTTTTTAAGACTTGTTTCAAGATCATTTGATTTCATAAGAGTTCTCTTAGTTAATCCGTAATCTTTGCGATACTCATTTAAGTGAGAGATCAAAGGTTCCTCATTATCATACTCAAAGTCATTCTTGATTTTTGAAATATCTTCCAGTTTAACATGCTTGCCCCTAGCATAATTTTCAGCGAAGAATGAATTAAGTTCATCATTGTAACAGTGGTCAAAATTTGAGGCAGAGTTTTGAGGATTTCGTTGGTCATTTGAGTAATGTTCTATTTCATGAACCAGGGTTATAAAAAGTTCCTCTTGCGAGAGAACTGGGCATAAAAATATGCATGGAATCTCTCCAACATAAAATGCATCAGCAAATTCATTAAATTTATTAGCATCACATGAAGCCAATGGATTAATTAATGAATCTTTGTGTGAGATAGGAAGATCGCCAACATGTCTAAACAATTCTGGAGAAAGATAATCAAAAAATTTAATTTCAATCGGATTTCGGCTGATGAACCGGGATAATCTTTTAACATGTCTTGACTGGTGAGTTTTCATTCTGTTTAAACCATGAATCAGATTATTCTTGGCTTTTTTTAATATAATTCGGCGACTATACCTAGACATTCAACTCTAATTCAAGAGATATTCTTATTTCTTTTCACATATTCCAATCAATTTAATTTTCGCTGATCTGTTAGTAACTTAATCTTTTAAAATTGAATATTTGTGATCCTTCAAACTAAGATATCACAAAAACAATGGCCTGTAAGCAACAAAAGACTGTTGAAATTGAGGATCTAGGTATCTCTCATTTGTCAGTCACTAATATTTATCGTGATTGTGACCAAGCAACCACTGAAAAATTTGTCCAAGCACTTCTGAAGAAGATTGCTGATGGAACTATTTCAGACAAATCTTCCTGGACCAAGACCAAAACCGCTTTGACTAGGGAATTCCACATCAGCCCAGGGACAGTTCAACTAAATTATGCCTATTATTCGCTTCTTAATGCGGGGACCATCAAGAGCAATGCCACTTTCAGAAGTCTGGCCACTGCCAAGTCAGTTCGATCGGAGAGCGGTGTTATCGTAGTAACTGTCCTAACTTCTCCATTTCCCAACGGGCAGCCCTTTAGTTGTCGTTTTAACTGCTACTACTGCCCGGATTATCCCAACATGCCTCGCAGTTATGTTCCGGATGAGCCAGCTGTTAAGAGGGGGGAACGCAATGGATGGGATTCTATTGAGCAAACATGGGATCGTTTGAGTGCTCTTTTCTTGAATGGTCATCCCATTGACAAGCTAGAAATTCTAGTTCTTGGTGGGACTTGGGATTCGTATCCGGTCAGTTACCAAGATGAATTTGTGCGAGATCTTTATTATGCCGCCAATACTTTCTTTGAGGATAGGACGAATCGTCGCAAGCCGATTGATCTTGACACCGAGACCAATATTAATCAAACCGCTGTTGTGCGAGTTATTGGTTTGACCCTTGAGACTCGCCCGGATCAAATCAACTCTGAATCGATGATTCGTTATCGTCGATACAATTGCACTCGGGTTCAGCTTGGGATTCAAAGTCTCGATGATCGAATTCTCAAGAAGATCAACCGCGAATGCTATCGTGAAGAGTCTATTCGGGCAATTTGGAATCTCAAGAATAACGGTTTCAAGGTTGATATCCATATTATGCCTGATCTCCCTGGTTCCACTCCTGATGGTGATCGGGAGATGTTTGATGAGTTCTTGGAAAGTGATGATTTCCAGGCTGATCAGTGGAAGATTTACCCTTGCGAGACAACCCCACACACTGTGATCGAAAAGTGGATGGATTCTGGTAAGTATATTCACTACTCAGATGAGGATCTTCAAGACGTCATCATCGAGGTTAAGACCAAGGTTCATCCTTGGATTCGGCTCAACCGGGTCATCCGAGATATCCCAACCACTGAAATCCTAGATGGCAATCCTTATCCGAACCTTCGTCAAATGCTTCATCAGAAAATGGCCAAGCTGGGCCTGAAGTGCAATTGCATGCGTTGCCGGGAAGTTAAGTCCCAAAAGGCCGCCCTAGAGATCATTGATCAGGCTGAACTGGTGGTCCGGGAATACCAGTCTTCTGGAGGAACAGAGTACTTTATTAGCTTCGAGTCACCTGATCGCCAGTATCTATACGGGTTTTGCCGGCTACGGCTTTCCCCGCATGGTGGCTATTCACGAGATAAGCCATGTCCCAAGGATCGCAAGGGTGAACTTCGGCATGTTGAGGAGAAGACTGTTCTAGCCCAGCCAGTTCTGAAGAACACGGCCCTAATTCGTGAATTGCACGTTTATGGGAAAGTTACGCCAGTTAAATCCACCCGCCAAGATGGTACCCAACACTACGGTTTTGGCCGTCGATTGATGGCTAAGGCTGAGGAAATTGCGTTGAAACACGATTATCAGAGGATTGCCGTGATTTCAGGTGTTGGAGTCCGACAGTACTACAATAAGATTGGTTATCACCTTGAGGCTACTTACATGATTAAGACAGTTGATAAGTCAGCATTTGAAGATGCTATGTCAGTCATCAAGAATATTCTAGGATTCTGAGATAAGATTAAAAAAACCTAAACTAAAACTAAACTAAACTAAACTAAAACTTTTTTTTCTTCTGTACTTTAAGTAAATGTCTGAATCAGCAGAATCTGGACAAGAATCTGGACAAGAATCCGGGCAATTTGTCAGTTCAACTGATATTGCAATTTACTTGTTTTGGGCTGTCCTACCAATTCTTTTAACTATCGCGGGTGTAATTCTAGTTTATATCTATTATGTTCGACCAAATTCCGGAAAATTAAGTTTTCTAAACAAATGTTTATTGATTTGTTTACCAATTCTTCTATCTTTTATTTTCCAATACATTTATTATGCTCCTGGGCCAAGATTTAATTATTTCCTTTCGATCCTTTATGATGAAACACCAATCAAAACTGGATTTGCTCATACAAGAGATAAAGAATGGCCCTTTCTAGGATCCGCTTCTATCACGATTAAGGGAACAAACTACATTTTTCTTGGTGGTGGTGGAAAACAAAAGGATTCCTTGATTTATTATAATTTGAAACAACAAAAGTTCATTGATGTAATTGATAAAACCAATTTGAGCAGTCTCAGTCCAACCTTTTCCGCCGTATCTTTTGATATGGATAAAGATGGTAAAAATGATCTTGTGATTGGTCGCCAGGATGGAGTTTATCTCTATAAGAATTTAGGTAATCTCCAATTTAAAAAGACTAAATTAGCTGAACAAAAGGATCGTGTCCCTTTGGCTGTCTCAATCTCCGATTATAATCGCGATGGTAATCCGGATATTTATATCAGTAACTTTATTCCTAACTCAAAATACAAAGGAACTGTCTTTAATACTCCCAGCCATAACAGAAGTAATGTTTTGCTAGAGGGTGATGGTAAAGGTTGGAAAGATGTCACAATTAAGAGTAAATCAGGTGGAGCATCAAATACATTTACATCGGCTTGGGTTGATTTAAATCAGGATTCATATCCCGATCTAGTCTTGTCGCATGACAGTAGTGAAGTTGAGATTTTGGAAAATGTTCAAGGAAAATATTTTCAATCTAGAAAAGTTCAAGGAAAAGGTAATTGGATGGGATTAGGAATAGGTGATTTCGATCAAGACCTAGATCAGGATCTTTTTTTAACTAATGTGGGCGATGATATCTCAAAGGACAAATTAAGTCTCGGTGATATCAAAGAAGGACAAAATCAACTCTTCTCACATATCTTCCTCAGAAATGATGGAAACTTTAAATTTGTTGATGTGATTGATAAGAAGGGTGAGAAAGGTGGTCAGAGCAGTGGAGTAAGTGGATCTGGATTTGGTTGGGGAGCTATGTTTGGGGACCTTGACCTGGACGGCAAGGTTGATTTACTATTCTCTGAAAATTTCCTTTTGGATCCGAGAGATTGGATTTATCCTGGAGCATCCCAACATTACCAAAATAAAGGGAATGGGAAGTTTGAAAGAAAATTTCAATATCGTAATCATAATTTTGGTCAAACACCTCTTCTAGTTGACATCAATCAAGACAATAAGAAGGATGTGATTTGGGTTAACCAGTATGGTGACTCAATTGCGTACTTGAATAATTCTAAAAATTCCTACTTAAATGTTAAATTACCTGAAACAGTTGATTATGTTAATGCTAAAGTTACTTTGTATACCAACCAAGGAGCACAAAGGAAAGAAGTTATTCAGGGTGGTGAGGGATTTGGTAGTAATTCTTCAAATGTAGTTCAATTTGGATTGGGAAAAGATTCTAAATTGAAGCTAGAGAAGGTTGAAGTTGAAACATTAAAGGGAGAAAAATATCAAGTTATCAATCCAAAAGCCAATTCAACTTTGACTTTGAAAGAATTGAAGAAAACTAGAAAATAAAATTGATTGAGAAAAATCACGATTGAGTTAATCATATATGCCTAACATTATAAAAATTCACCTTGCGGTCAGATACAAGGATAAAGATTACTTGATTTACGATGGTTGCAACAAGCATTTAGTTAACAATCCAGGTGATCTGCATGATGATAATGCTGAAGAATGGTTTGAAAAAATTAAAACATTTATGACAGATTCAAATAATTGGGATACCATCTCAACTTTTATGGGGCGTTTAGTTGACACTTATGGTCTTTGCCATGATCGTAATAAATTCCAGGACGAAACAAGATACTTTCATATTAATGCTGAAGATACTGAAGATACTGAAGATGCTTCAGAGGATCAGATTCTCTGTTCTAGGTATGATCTTGAAGGAACGATTCATTACGACCAGAAACTATTGCCTTTGAAAATTACCAATATTCTAGAAACAGACAAAATTAACTATCCTATTCAAATTGAATTCTAGGTAACTGAGATCTAGGTCAGATTCAAATGTAATCACACTTTCTCACTATCCAGTGATTATTTTCTTTAATCATTTGATATGGTTTGGCGCATCCATAAACCAATTCATTTTTTCTATATTTCTTACAAGCTTTTTTAGGAGTATGTGGGTTGATTTGTTGACCATTGGATTTCAGGACAGCATGTCTAAAAATACCACAATTTATTTCATTTTCTTTAACTTGAATTAACAGTTCACAGTGGGGACAGCGAACTATATAAAATCCATCAGAATAAGTAATCTGAATCATCTTTAAAATGTTTAAGAGAAATTTAAGCAGAAATTTATGACACCTAGAAAGGTCTCTTTTGAAATGTTTCATGGTCTCAATAATTTTTTAGAACCCTTTTCTAGGTACTGATCAAAATCTCATTTTTAAACTAATCACCGACAAGAAAAATAAAGTGAACCCTGATCCAAAAAGAAGACGTCCCAGTAGATCCATTTTAAATTGTTCTTTTCTATTACGATTTTGACCTATTAAGTAGCCCCCTGACAAAATAAGAGCTGGACCTAGAAGAACCATCTTATCATTTGTTTGGGTGTAAAGAATTTGACTTAGTAAGGCAAAAGCTAGGAGATGAAAGTAACTTAGAGTTTTATATTTTTTTCTATCCTTGAAGCTGTGGCGACTGAAGAAACTGATCGCTAGCGAGGATCCAGCTAGAATAGTCAAGGAAGGATTCAAGGGATAAAAGACACTCAATAAACAAGGCCAAACCAAAAGAATTAGAGCATATCTCCATTCAACACTGAGTTGATATTGCTGTCGTCTTCTGGCAACTTGATTTTGGTTAAGATTAAGATGTGTAGGATAAGAAGGTTCCCAATAAGATAAGTTAAGAGATGGGAAAAGTTCTGAACCAATTGCTAGACCAGCTAGAAAAGGTGGTAAATCTGGAATATCCATTTATAATTTGTTTCTTTACAATTTACTTCTTTACTTTTAGGAGGGAAGAAAAATTATAAATAAAATTGAATATTTTTAAATTTATAAAACTCAGATCTAGTATGTTACTATTTAAACTAGGAGTACCCTTGAGGCAAACTCTTTCGAGAGCCACTCCAGTGGTTAGATATTACGGTCAATTTGCCAAGGAATTACCAAAAAATATCTTACCCAAAACTTCTCGGCACTATTCAAGTCAGCAAAGGCTAGATAACCTAGATAGAAATATTGAAGTTTTTAAAAAACTTGAAATGATTGAAAAACTTAAAGTGAGTGGTAAGTATTACTATAAGAATTACGTGCCATTTGGGGTTAAAGCTGGAAGCGGTTTAGGTTTATTTTGTTCGTTCGGTCTCATTGGTGATGATTTGAACAATGAAAATCGCAACTGGAAGGACAAAATATCCTTGATTTCCTTTCCGATTATGGGAATTGTTGCTGGAGGATTTCTAGGAGCGACTGCTCCAATATGGATTCTCTGTCCCCCAGTTGGACCTGTTTTTGGATATGCAACAATTAAAATAGTTGTCCTTATAGCTGGAATATTTGCCTTTGTTCTGGACAGTTTTGAAGAATAAAAGATTTATTTGATTCTTAATTTAAAACTTAAGATTTACTTTTTTTTTTACTTTTAAAATACAACTTTTAAATGAATGATAATGAAGTTAGATGTTGCATATGCGATAGAACTATGTGCATCAATGATGCCATTCAGTGTCATAACTTAGGAAAAGTTACATATGAATGCAATGACACTGAATTCTGTCATCTCAGGGCCGGAATAACCCGCAATTCACTTATTTTAACACCTGAACCCGAACTTAGGGCCGAACTCAAACCTAAACCTAAGGCTGAAGTTAAAGTTAAAAAGAAGAAAAAGAAAAGAGATTGGTTATTCCCATCTTTTTTAAGATAAATTAAATAAAAAATAATTTAGTTTAGTTTTAGTTTAGTTTTTATAATTTAAAATCATCCTTCTGGAATTATGATTCCAAGATCAGATCAAACTGATAGCCTTCACCATCCCAGTGGCCCAAAGTCTCTTGACCTTCTTCAACTCCAACTAAATGAAGATTAGATCGTAGTCGACTTTTAATTCCTTCTAGTTCTTCAGTGATCAAATCTTTGATATCTTCCTTTTCTAGGTGTAAGTAAACATCCACTTTCTGGTAAGTTTTCAGTTTAGAATCTTTTTTGGCTTTTTGAATTTGCTTCAAAATCAATTCCATTTCGTTCTCCACGGCAGTAGTCAGAACCTCTTTGGACAGAATAACCAACAAGCCATTGTCAGTGTAGTTGACTAGATCATCTTGATCTTTTGAATCACCAACTGGTTTAATTCTCCAAACTTCGACTGGAATCTCAAATTGACCATCATTGGCATTAACACCAACATTGACTTGAACTGATTGATGCCCAACAAAATCTGCTACTTTGAGTTTTTTCAATTCAGTCAAGACGGCTTTAGCATCTTTCTTAGCAATTCGACCAATTAGGCCAGGATTAAATTCAACCTTCAAATCACTTTCAGAGGCTTCCATCAATTGATATTCAATCTGATCAACTTTAATTACACTTCGCAATTCTTTTTCCAAAACTTGAACATCATCTAGAAAACCTTGATCAAGATGTTTCAAGACCAATGACTTTGACTTGTGGCGTGGGCTAATGCATGCTCCATCCTTAAGGGATCTAACAGCCATAACAACCTCAACCATTCTAGAAACCCGCTGGTTAGTTAGAGCATTGTATTCCAGGGGATGATTCGAAAGCAGTTCCATATGAACACTTTCTTGGTCATCTGATCCAGAAGCCAGTTCCGTCAAACCCAAATAGATATGTTCACTCATAAAGGGTGTGATTGGTGAAATCAGAACGCAAAAGATTTTCAAGAGTCGATGAAAAGTACTCAAAGACTCTCGCTGAGCAGCCTCCCCATGTTGACCCTTCATGATTGGCTTAGCCAGATTCAAATACCATCTCGAAAAGAGTTCTTCAAAACGAATCAGGTCTGGAACAGCCAGGTAAAGGAGATAATCAGAATAATGTTTGGTAACTGCCTGAGCAACCTTGCTCAATTCTCCTAGAATCCATTGATCATAAATCTGAGTGGAGTCAACCAATTGAAATCCGTCTGATCCCGATTTGAGATTCAGAAGTTTGACCTCCTGTTCCAGGAATTGAAAGCAGTTATACCACTGAACCAGAAACCGCCCTTTTTGTTCAATCCCGGCTTTCTTGAACTTCAGGGCCTCACTCTTAACAACTGGGGAATCCAGTAGATAAAGGCGAAGACTATCTGCTCCATATTGATCCAGAACTTCTGTTGGATCAGGGTAATTTTTGTGTCGTTTAGACATCTTAATCCATTTTCCTTTGATATTTGGGGATTCAGCCAAGACCAGACCATTGACGATGACATTTTTGTAGGATGACTGGTTGAAGAGGATTGTTGAGATGGCTAGCATAGTATAGAACCATCCTCGAGTTTGATCCAGGCCTTCACCAATAAAATCTGCGGGGAATGTTTCCATAAAATTACTGAGTCCTTCAGGATCATTTCCACTTAGGATCTGATACATTTCATCTTTACGAAGTCCCTTTTCAACGGCGTATTTACCATAGGGCATTGCTCCGGATTCGAACCAGCAATCAAAGACATCATCAATTCGTTTGAGTTGTTGACCATTGCCTTTTTGGGAGTAAATTTTGAGATGATCAATTTGTTCTCGGTGAAGGTCCTTGATAGACCCTGGTTTTAGCCCAGCCAATTGCTCTAGTTCAGCTACTGATCCAACACAAACAACTTCCTCAAAATCCTCTGAAACCCAGAGAGGAACTGGAGTGCCCCAGAATCGACCACGGCCAAAGGACCAATCGCGAGGTTCTTTAAGCCACTGATGGAACCGATTCTCTCCAACTGCTGATGGAACCCAATAAATTCCCTGGTTCAAGTCCAACATTTTGTCGTTGACTTTGTGGATATTAATGAACCAAGATGGAATTGATTTCTGGATCAAAGGGGTATCAGTTCGATAACAGAATGGATAAGAGTGGGTGATAGTTTTAGAGGACCACAGCAATCCTCGTTCTCGCAGATCCCTAATGATATCCTTGTCAACAGCTTTAACATATTTTCCATTGAATCGTTCATCTGGGACTTCCAAAGCACCTTGATCATCAATCGGAGAAACAATTGTTTCCGGTCGGTGAGGATCAATGATTTGTTCCTTCAAACAAACCCGATAATCATCATCACCTAGGCCAGGAGCAATGTGAACAATTCCGGTTCCTGTTTCTGTCTTGACATAGGAATCCTCCAAAATAGTAAATGCTTTCTGAGAAGGATGGTTAAGGAAGAAATCATAGGGAGGATGGTATTTCTTACCCAGAAGTTCAGAAAGATGGATTTCACGCTTAATAAGATAAGTGTGATTCTTCTGTTTCCATTGCTCTAGGGCAGATTCAGCAATTGCGATGTGTTCTAGAGTTTCTGAGGTTTCTTGATCTTGAACTTCAACTAGAACATATTTAATTTTGGAGTTAACACACAAAGCCAGGTTGGCAGTTAGGGAATATGGAGTGGTGGTCCAAACCAGAAGGTTGATTGTGTGGCCATCCAGGAGATCACACAGAATATATTTGAGGACGATTGACGGATCATTAACGTCTTGGTAATTTGATTTGGCCTCAAAATGTGAAAGACATGATCCACAACCGGTTGAAAAGGGCATTGGAACTAAACTACGATAGATTAGACCTTTTTCAAAGATGACCTTGAAGACTGACCAAACAGTATTCATGAATTCAAAATCCATTGTTTTGTAACCGTTTTTGAAGTCAACCCATCGACCAACTCTAGGGATGATAGTTTCCCAGTCTTCGGTTGATTCAAGTACCTTTTCACGGCAAACTTGATTAAAGTTTTGGATTCCTTTTTCAATAATTTCTTGTTTGCTTTTAGTTCCCAGGAATTTTTCTGCCAATTGTTCGGCTGGCAATCCATGGGTATCCCATCCATTAATACGAGGAACATGTTTTCCGTTAACAGTTTGAAATCGGCAAATAACATCCTTGATGGTTGCAGCTAGAAAGTGGCCATAGTGGGGGCTTCCGGTTGCGAATGGTGGTCCATCATAAAAATTAAAGGGGCGCTGGCCCTCACATCGCTTTTTTGAGGTGGCTAAAGTTTTCTGAAAAGTGTCCTCTTCTTCCCAGGTTTTTAAAACTTTGGCTTCGATATCTGGCAATTTGATTGACATTGTCTGAGAATAAAAAATAATTTAGGCTTAAATCAATTTTTCCTTTGAATTTCCCATCAAAGAGTCTTCCTTTTCTCATTGATGATGATGATAACATGGATGGCAAAAATCGTCAAGAAAGTGATCACTCCATACTCAAAAAGATCTGGAATCAAATGCCTTCGCGACCAAACAATCGATCCTGGGCCAAACCAGAGTTCAGCAGCGATCTGAACTACCAGCCCAGTCTGCCACGAATAACGAAATTTGGTGTATTGCGAAATCTGATTGGCTGATCGTTTCAGTTTAATATTGTAAGAAACCATCGGAATCAAATAAATGATGCTTGACACAATCACAAAAGCTAGAAAAGTAGGATAAGTCATGTGCATAGACCAACTTGAGCAAAATACAGTGGCCACCAGAATCGCACCAAAAGATACACACATGCTGACCAGCAAAATATTTCCTCGGTATTGCAGTTCAGCATGCGCTTTGTTCCTTTTGTCATCTACTGAAAAGTTGAAATTCGAATTCGATGGAAAACATCCACCCAATTCAACCGAATCATGTGGTTGACGGTTATGTGGTTGGTTAGTAATATGAGAAGACTGGGAATAACCCAATCCTTTTTCAGAATCAATTTCTTGCATCATATCAACTTGCTATGAGTGGTTTCTCTGAGTTAAAAAAATCAATTTTTAACTTTTGAAAGACATTCAAAAGAGAAGAAAAGTGATTTTAAGAAAATTGATTTGTCTGGCTTTTTAGTTTTATGGTCAAACAACGATTAGTTAAACAGATTAGCTCGAAATGAAAACTAAAACTGTTCTTTACACCATTTGTATAATTGGATTTATCTATTTACTGCCTGTTCTTTTGGATGGGTTGATTGCTGTTTCTCATCGGCGATGGGAACGCCAAGAGCTTTATGAACGAGCCTTCAACAGATCATTAGCCACCAACAAATCTCTTTTGGTGATTGGTGACCCCGATACAGGTTTTATTAATTATTGGCTTGGAAGAGATTATGAATGTGGGGACATATGTCTTGATCTGACTGGGTGTCCTCAATGCAATAATTCTCTGAAAGGTAATTTAGAGGTTCTATTACCGAGCTTTGAAACTGGAAAATATGTGGTTTTCATTAGTTGCACCTTGGAATATCTTCAAAATATGGCGAATATTCCACATTTGTGGCGCATTTCTTATGGGGATATTTACATTGTCGCAATTGAATATTGGGCTCCTTTAAATTGGTATTTACCTGGATCTTACCGAATTATTTGGGATTATCCACCATATCAACAAAACATTACTTGGATTGAATTGCCAGAGTGGGTTTCTTACCTTCACACAGCCTACATGTGGACTGGAGATTCCAGTATCATGGCTGGGGAATATAATTCAATTGATAGGACTAATTTAGAAAAAAAACAAATTCTTAATGAACTTTAAGTGAATCCTAAGTGATTAAAAACTTTTAGAATAGAATTTTTTTGTAGCATCATTAATTAGAAAATTTCTAAGTGATTCAGCATAAATATTTAGTTCATTTTCAACATATTTTTTAGTTTTAAAAGTAGCCACCTGGTTAGAAGATGGCATATCAATTAATCCATGTCTTGAGAGCCATAGATCTCCTGAATGCAAACAATCAAATCCAAAATCGGTTGTCAATCCACCATGAGGATTATAAATTTTATCATCTGAATCCAGATCGTCTAGATCACTCAAAAGCTTTCTTTCAGTCTGATTTAAATTTGATTGATTTACTAGTATTTGCCCAGTGTAATAACCATCTCTAAAAATTATCTGGCAACAAAAACCAGATTTCCAAAAAGATGATTTCAAAATAACTGCATCAGGCTGCTTAAACTTACCATCCAAATAATTACACATTAATTGATCTGGATCGTTTTCTTCTTCAAAAACGTCTAACAATACATTCCGAATTGTTTCCGTTTTTACCGATTCTCTATTGTCACGGTATTGTATATTTTGGTCCAAAGTTCCTGATAACGGAATACTAAACATGCGTCAAGATTGAGATATAACTCGGTCGAGATGTGGGAATCAATTTTATAAGGAAACGTTTTATAAGGAAACGTTTTATAAGGAAACGTTTTATAAGGAAACAAAATTGATTTAGAGCTTCAACAAGATCATCATAACCAAATGTCTGAAGATTTGAAAAAAGTTCGTTTTGATTTGCCAGAACTAGAAGATGGGTCTGATACTGATTATGAAGATGAAGATCCTCAAAAAACCTTTCGAAAATTAATCAAAGGAAAAAATATCAAGGTTGAAGAATATGGCGATGATTATCAATCCAGCGCTGAATTAAGACGAAATGCTGAAATGGCCTTTAACTATGGGCAGGAATTAGTCAGTCAAAGAGATTTAGAAAGCCGTCAGCCTTCCAAAGATCCTCTTGAAATAGAAAAAAAGAATGATTTGAAAAACCTGATGGGAAATGAGTATGATATGAACATGGAACCTTGTCCCAAATGTTCTGAAATTATGGTTCTCCAGTATAATCATTGTCAAGTTTGCTCTAGAGAAACCGTTGATGTTAGGTGCCCAGTTTGCGTCCCAGACCTTTTTGACTTATGTTCAGTAAAATGCCAAAAGATTTTTGAAGGACACATGCATGTGGCTAATATAACCAACAAAGAAGGAAAAACATTTATTGTGATCGAAGATGATGATAACCTAGCTCTTCGAGTTGTTGATCACAAACTCTTTTATGCGCAACTGAACCAAAAAGATCTAAAAATGATTAATCAACCCTGTCCAAATTGTCTCAAGGAGGATCAAGTAAATCAAACTGATCCTGAAAACAAACCAGAACATGAAGAAGATGAAATGGATGAAGAAACTATTCAAAAAGTAGGAGTTGCTCCAATGAAATGTGAATATTGCCTAGAAAATTATAGCTATTTAGTGGCTTGCTTAAAATGTTTTCAAGAATCTGGACTAAAATACATTTGTGATGCCTGTGAAGGTTAGTTTCAGGAAGTTAGTTTCAGAAACTCAGATTCAAGAACTCTTTGATGAATTTTATTTTTTATTTTTTATTTTAGGTTTTTTATTTTAGGTAAAAATTGATATTATTTTAGAAATTCAACCCAGATCCAACGTTACCAACCATGATGGAACAAAAAAAAAGATTGATCAAACTATTTTTAATTCTTGAAAAACCAACCAACATTCAACTAAAACCAGATGGATTTCCAGATATGAGAATGAAAGAAAACCAACTATGGTACAAAAACCAAGTTAAAATCAGAGAAAACTATCTACGAATTTTAAAAGAATTTAAAGAAAAATATCAATCAAATCAACAACATACCACTCAACATGCCACTCAATATACTACCTTACTAACTAATTTTGTGAGATTGAGAACGGCTGAGGCTCCCATTAAATCAACTGATCATGCTGGTGTTATCTATATCTATTGCGATCAAGATAAACATCTCAACGAAGTAAAAATAGGACGATCATGCAAAAAAAATGCGACGAATCGTCTCCATGAACAAATTAAGAAGTTTTCAAAACCAATTTATAAAATGTTTGAGACACCATTCAACATGTTTGTTGAATCGTTCATTCACCAAGAACTCAAACATTTACGATTAAAATCAATTAAGTCAGATCCAGCTGGTAAAACAGAATGGTTCAATTGTGATTTTGAACAAATTTGCGATATTGTCGAAGAAATTTGCAAAATATCTCGTATTTTGGATGGACCATGGGATATTTTTGTTCACAAAAACAAAGATAATCTAGATCTATTATGTCAAAATCTATATTATTCAGATTTTGATGATCGCAAGTTGAATATGTCTACATCAGACCATCGTACTGCAAAAGCCAAATTGGAAGCAATCCACCGAAACAGCCTCCAGATGTATGATCATATCAAAACGATTTTAGAATCTAAAAGAGTTAAAAATCGCTCAAAACGAAATGTTCGACCAAGTTCTTTGCCAATCCTTCCAGACAAAATCATCCCAACAGAGAACAATCATAATCGTTGTCAAAGAACTACTAAGAAAGGATCACAATGCAAACGAAATGGTCAAGCTGTTATGAACAATGGTGGCTACTGTTGGCAGCATATTTAATCCTTATCATCCTTGATTCTTAACTTTCATCACTCATTTTCAGAATAGCATCCAATTGATCCATAAGTTTAGCTCTTGCAGCAACCATTACATCACTTTCTATTATTTTTTGTGCTCTTTTAGATTCTTCAGAATCTTTTGAATATTCTTTGATAATCAGCTTGATTTTTCCTTCCGCTTCAAGAGTCTTCCATTCGGATGGTATTTTTTCCATCAGATCTTTTAGAGAAATCGTTGGATCATAGATAATTTTGAAAATGATAGTTGAGTTAACAACTTCATAAGTAATTATTAAACCATCATCAAATTGATCGTCGAGCCAGATGTCATATCGATCATAAATTTCAAGTGGGTGTGCTTCCATTAAGTTTTTCTTTTAAGTTTGGTACTTAGTTTCAATTTTAAGTTAAAAATTTAGGTAAAAATTGAAACTTTTTAAACAGAAACCATCCGAGAAAATCAGGTAAAACCAACGAAAAAAATCAAGAAAAAAGATATTCGCCTTAAGTAATGACTGACCGAGCACACCATTTATTACACCATGACCCGCATGATACCCTATCATATGTTAGGTCATGCCCTCACTGTAGATTAGAAAGAAGATTGCTATATGGAAATGGAAGTCGGAATGGAGAAAGAAATCTGAATCCAGATGCCAGACGAATTGTTGAATCATTACCCCAAAGATTACCAGCTAGATTTAGACGATTGGTTAATCGCCGAGTTCAAAATCAAACTAGACGATCACGAGAAACTTATTTAGAATATAATCAAGATGGTCAAATTGATGGTTTTCAGGTGATTGAACCTATTACCCGAAACAGATACATCGTTGAACATTATATTCTAACTAATGGACCTGGTAATCATTGGTATTTAGATGGATTATTAATCACCACTGGTGAAGAACTGAATGGTGATCATCCTCCTGTTCATGAAGCTTTTAGTGATGTTATAGTTTACACATCTGTTTATCATTTAAATAAAAATACTAATTTAAAAAGACTGGGTAGTCCAGTTGAGTTAAATCACCATGATTGTGTTATTTGCCTCGAATCTCTGGAGAAAGATCAAATTTTAAGGGAAATTAAGGGATGTAACCATCACTATCATCAGAAATGTCTTGATGTGTGGGCTGAAACTAATCACCGGTGCCCACTATGCAATTTTGATTTTGCTGAGTAAGAAAATTCAAACTGTCATCCCAAGCATTATAAATAATTGAGGCCCGAGGAGCTAACATCAAAGCCTTTGATTCTTCATCTGTCCCAGTGGTCATCAACCAATAAAAGTCTCCAGATTCTTTCAACTGATAAATATCCATCAAACTAAGTTCGATTTTTAGTTTTTTAATCGAAATTTGATAAAGCCCCTGAAGTCTTTCTGAGAGTTGATCCAGATTAGTGACTGTATCCAACCGCAGATCAGTTTGAAGGAAATTAAAATCATTTCTAAAATACCATGGGGGAATTCCAATCGAAATCCCATGGAACAATTCGTTCGCCACATGCTCCTCGATCACATCAGTCTCCAAGTGAGTAAAGTATTTAAGGACATTGGAGGCTTGTCGGTCAAAATATGCTTTGGGGTTATTAGATAGTAATTCATCAAGCTGTTTTTCTAAATCCATATCTTTTTCTAATAAAAAGTCAATAAAAAATTTCTAATCAATTTTATTGAATTTTTAGATCTTTAAAAATCCTAATATGGATCTAAACTAAACTACATGATGCTACAGTTGCCTGGTGCTCCAGCTCCACACGTGAAATACGACTTATCTCCTCCTGCTTTGACATAAAGATCTACTAATCCCTTGAAATAATCTTCCAACAGAGGATTTTTCTCTTGACTCTTGTAAATTTTTAAATTAACCAATGGCTGAATCTCATAAACTAAATCATGCATACTCAAGGCTTCCGCATCTTCAAGATATTTTTTAACACTTTCTTCAGACAGTTTGGCCCTCATTAAATTCAGAATTGCTTCAGAATCAGGCTCAAAATTCTTGGTCAAATACTTATCAGCAATTTTCTGGTAAGTTGATTCAGAATTAAAGTAATCATCCAAGAATTCTGGATCAAGAAATTTAACACTATCCTTGTTGAGATCAATTAATTGGTCTCTAAAATCTTTTCCCCAATAACCTTTCAAAATCATAGTATCCATAAAAATATCAACGTAATCGCTCAGGGGCTTATCATATGTTTTAGCGATGAAATTTGTTTTTTCCTTGTTTCCATCATTCCGTTCAACTAAAATTTCTGATATGCCGCCGAAAATAGTCAATTGACATAATTCTTTTAGGAATTCTTGGTCAGATTTTTTTTCCAATTTAAGTGCAATTTTTTCTTGAGGAGATATTTCTTCTTCCTCGATGTTTTCAAAATTACTCATTTATCAAATTGTAGAGTTTTAATAAAGCTTCATCAAATCAATTTTTTTACTTAAAACTTTTCCAGATTAAATAGATTAAAATAGATTAAATTAAACTTTTCAATGTCTTCGCATCGAGTTGCCTTCATTGATTTCGATTCAACCCTTTTAAAGGGTGAAACATTTGAACTTCTAGCTCAAGAGTTCAAGCCTGATTTACTCCAGGAAACCAGAAGCACTAATCAAAAATCAGTTGAAGGAAAAATGCCATTTTTTGATTGTATTATTGAGCGAGCCAAGCACTTCAAAGGATTACACATTAGTGACTTTCGACGAGTTTTTCAGCGAATGGAATACACTGCTGGGGCCAAAGATTTAATTAGCTATCTCAAAAGTAAAAATATTAAGGTTGTTTGTTTGAGTGGAGGATTTGAGAGTGTGATTCATCATGCGCAAAAATCCCTTGGTTTTGATCATTACTGGGCTAATCAATTTCAAACTGATCAGGATGGCTATTTGACTGGCCAGGTTAGTGGTTCGATGATGAACGAAAACAGCAAAGGAGTTATGGTTAAACGTCTTCAGGAACTCTTTGGCTTTAAACCGACTCAAACAATTGTTATCGGGGATGGTGCCAATGATGCCAGTATGTTTAATTTTAATTATGCTGATTATAGAGTGGCCTTTTGCGCTGTTCCAATTTTGAAAGAAAAAGCAAATATCATTATTGATCAACCAGATTTAAGGTTGGTTATCCCCCACTTGGAATCTTTGGGGTAGGGGCCTCTTGGTTAGATCTACCTAAGTAAAAAAAATTGATTTTCACCTCAAGTTAAATGGAAAATCATTCTTTCATGACTGATTACACTAAAATTCATCCCGTTGGGGAACCCCTAAGTTACAATTCGTTTCGGGAAAATAATGACATTAATGAAGAAGATGGTGGTACTGACCATAATACTTTTACTTCAATGACTATTCTTAATGCTAAAGATCCTGATACCGAAGAACAACAAGGAATTATTAGTAAAGTAATTTTTAATGATCATATTGTTCATGAGGATCGATTTTTAATGGTCCCGAGTACTGAAATGAATGTGATGCAAGTCCAATCAATGTACCCGCCACCTGATCATGTTTTTACAAGTTATATGATTATCCCATCTGGTAAAACAATCAATGATGCCTTTACCAAATTAATCAAAAATACTCTTTATCGTATCACTCGGAAGGGTCGGGTTCTATTAATGGATCATAATGTTTCTGATGAAGCGATTCCTTATGGCAACCAAGATATCCGAGAGTTTGATGACATTTTAGTTTTAGGAACTCTAGTTGAAAAAATGGATTGGTCAGAATTTGAATTTGTTCATTTATCAAAAGAAGAATTCTCCAAATGGAATCAATTCTACCAAGATCAAAAAAACAACCTGGGAGAGGATTTAGATCAACATCAAGGTTTTTTAAAGAAAATTTATGATTATTCCCATGGTCTTGACTGCGGGAATGATTTGATTTATTCATTTGAATTTTTGGAAGATGTCGTGATAAGTTTCTTTGCTAACGGGCGGCGGCTGAGAAAGTTAAATTTAAAATTAAAAGTTGATCACCCAGAATCTCTTCAAAATGTTCTCAAACTCAACACGACTTTAAAAACTCTAACTTTCGACATTAAGCTAGAAAAGTTAGGAAATGATTCTTACTGCTATACTTGTCCAAAACCAATCGAACTAGACAATGAGATTAATGAAATGTCTGGACTAATGAAAAAAATTATGGATTCTTTCCAAGATCCTGAATTTGGAGCGGAAGAAGAAGGTGAACCAGAAAGCGAAGACGACCTGGAAGAGGAACTAGAGGATTCTGAAGAAGAAAACAACTAACCAGAAAGAATTATGGATGTTGTTTGATGTGGATTGTTATGAACTTCCAGGTCCAAAATAGAATTATATTGGTCAGTTGTAGCAATTCCTCCTGCTTTTTCAAAAATGAAAGCAAATGGAAAAGCTTCATAAAAACATCTAATCTTTCCTTCGGGATGTGATCGTGTACGTGGATATAAAAAGTGACCACCTTTGACTAGGGTTCGATGGGCATCAGCAACCATGCTGCCCACATATCGAAGGGTGTATCCCTCATTCATCCACTGACTAACTTTGTTTCGGATATCATTACTAATCCATTGATGGTAATAAGCCTGATTAGCTGAATATAATTTTTGGTTCTTTGGTATTTTCCAATTTTTTTTTGTTTCAATTGCCACAGCACCTTGGATCAATGGCAAATGAAAGAAGTCAATTCCGTCCATCTCTCTAGTGGTGTAGACAAATTCAGTTATTGCACCATATATGCAATAGCCAGCAGCAATAATTTGCTTTGGATTATCGATCTTTCCTTCAGTATTGAGGAGATAAATCCCGAAAATAGTTCCGGTGGTAATATTCAGTTCAATGTTTGAAGAACCATCAATCGGATCAAAAGCAACTAGATATGATCCATTTCCTTCCATTTGATAAATTTGTTCATGTTCTTCAGAAATAATTCCACCAACATTAGGATTGTTTTCTAATTGGTGAAGCAAAATTTGATGAGCTAGAGCATCCAGTTTCTTGATATGATCACCAGAATGGTTATCAATTCCGATTAATTGTCCTAATTCAACAGGATCACATTCATTCATAATTCGAGCAATTTTAATACACGAATGTTGGATTTCTCCAATCAATTGATCGAGCGAATTCATTCGATACTTCAAGTTGGTTATCTCAAGTTGGTTATCTTTAACTTTAAGTAATTTAAATAAAAAAAATTAATTGTTAACTTCTAATCAAATTAAAATATTAAATCAAGTACTAAATCGAATACTCCTTAAGATTTACTTAATTTGTTTGACTTAACTCGTTGGCCTTAACTTGTTTGACAAGTGGAGGTTGGAGCAGAGGAAGTTGAAACAGATGTAACTTGGGTAGTTCCTCGGGTCATTTGTCCAGCCATTTGGAGGAACAAGGTTTGATCCAGGGCCATGTTGGACTCACTGCTAGCAGTCAACCACTGGAGTGCCTTCTTATAAGCGGTATTCCATCGTGAGCTATGTTGCATCAAACGATGAAAGAAGGCCACTACTCGGAAGGTCGAGACTTCATCATCAGGAACAGAAACAGCAACGGGGAGAACCCAGTCCAATCCTGCTGAAACCAAGGAAGCTTGATCCCAATTTCCCTTCAGAGATTGGAGCTTAATCAAATCTTCCATAACAGCCAGGTCAGTTTTCTTGGGTTGAGCTGGAGGCTGAGACCATGGAGCTGAAGCCGAAGCTGCGGCAGGTGCCTCGCTGCGCAACTGGAGGTTGGGGTTCCTGAGGGAAGACCCAACGGTATTCACACCAGTCGCCGTGCTCTCGAACCGATAGTGAGAAGAACCAGCAGCACTTATGTTAATTGACTTAGCCGCACCATGTTTACCTGATTTAAGCTTGCGCTTTATGTTGGAGGTGTTTGATAAATTTACTGAGGAGCCTTGATCATTCAAGCACAAAACCTCGTCCATGTCAAAATCCATTTCATCCCCATCATCCTCTTCATCATCCAAACAATCCATCGACATCGCACAGCATTGCATCAGACCGCCTCCACCGCCTCTCGATCCCATCATTCCACCATAACTCTCATGTTGTGCGGGTTGACCACGCTGAGGTGTCGCAATTGGAATCTCAATTCTCTTCAATACCGATGAGGAGGGATTTGGTTGATCACTTTGAGTGATACCAACCGCCGCTGTGTAGGGAGTAATGACGTTGAATTTGATGGCTAACGGGGTAATCTTATCGTTCTTCTCAGTTTTTGACATCTTAGCTACTGGAGCATTGAGCCACTCCTTGAGCTGAGTCATTGCAAAAGATTGATCAAGGGGAAATCCGCTTTGAGGAAGATCCTTCAAACTAATAGTAGTGACAGTCTTATCCTCTCCACGCCAGTTGGTCTTCAGGGTCATACTGGGGTTTTCACCAACCGAGTTAACCTTGGCCCAAACATAGCAGGGTTCATTCTCAAAGAGAAGAGATGTTGGTCGAGTTGAAGTCATTTCAACTTCACAATCATTCCATTCAAGGTGAGCATTACGAAGATGAGCACTGGTCAAACAACGCATGGTCATTTGAACTTGTTCAGGAACATCTTCCGAGAAATAGACATGGCTGCAATAACCATTTCCAGCCCTGGCGATATTCTCAACTAGTTCGGCTGAATGGCCGTTACCGATTCCCATTGTAAAACAGGAAACTGTATCAGAGTGTTTTCGGATCAACTCAGTGATTTGGGTCGGTTGTTGTCCCCAAACATCACCATCAGTCATAAAGAGGATCATGTCCTGATATTTCTGACCTTCTCGGCGAGTAGTCAAAAGACGAGTGTAACCCTCATTAATGACATTGAACATTTCTGTTCCACCATAGTTGGCATTAACATTGCTTTTAACCCACTCGAAAGCGGAAGCCATATTCTCATCAGTTTGTTCCAACCAGAAAGCATCTTCAGTTTCAGTCGGTGCAACACTACTAGATTCAGAAGTAAGAGGATCCTCCTGCTTGCCAGTGACAGTCTGGAAGACATGAGAGGAAGTGTGGAATGGTGTCATCGAGTTACGTTTGAAGCAACCTGAACACAGATCGAAATCAGGACATTCCTGGCACTTGTGACGATCACCAACGACGGGCATCATTTGGCAACCATCACAGGCAAATCCAGCATGAATAACTTGGCCGTTAACCATAGTTGTAGTAGGTTTCTGACGAACTCTAGTATCAATCGATGTCAGACGCTTAGCTTCCGGATAAAACTTGAAACTTGAGCCAAACATAGCCATGGAGAACTTAGCTGATCGAGGTTGATCCTTCAAAGCCAATTCCATCGCGTTTTTGAGATCCTTGATTGGATCACCACCCATTGAACCAGAGCCATCTCCGATGAAGAGGACGCGGCGCTGAACATGAGTCGATTCGGAATCCGGATCAACAACCTCCCAATCACCATCCTTTTCCGGACTGAAGTTATCAGCAGTTGGAAGAGGAACTTGATCGGCTGACTTGAAGTAGTTGGCCAGACAGACTTGGACGTATTTCTGACCTTCGGGGCTAGTCCATTGAAAAGCTTTGGAACCGAAACCTTCTGTGGGTTTGACTTGGAAAGTGACGTTAGTCTTACCATCCAAAGTCTGGCGAGGAACCTTGAGGGTGTTCTCAGTAGATTGGAAAGTGGTGACCTGATCACTAATGAAATTCAAACTGAAGGGAGCCGAACGCTCAAAACTAGCATCAAGAGTTATCCCATAAGGAAGATTCTTGTCAGCCTTCCAGGCACTTGGAGTATGCCATTTAGGAAGACCTTCTGAGGAATCACCGGGGCGAACGTAGGGAGGCATCGCGGTGAGTGGAAAAGTGTAGCTCAGAGATTCCGAAGTGATTTCATATGTTGAGTAGTAAGAGAACCGAAGGGAAATCTTTTGGTTGGGCTTCAGACGGCCAATCTTAACCGTGTAAATCTTATCATTGTCTTGTTTAGCTAGGACAGCTTGATGTCCCTGGTTAATTGCTTGTTGATACTCGCGCTCAGCTTTGCGCTTCTCTTCAACTTTCATGTTAACCCAGTCATCATCGTCGATTTGATATTGAAATTCAAAGAGACTAACCATCTTAGCTGGAAAACGAAATTCAGCTTCGACCTCATCGTTAAATCGATGAAGGTAGTCTTGACGCTCAGTAATCACTAAATCAGCTTCACGAAATTGAGCTTTTAGGTGGCGGCGATAAAGTGGAATTTGCGTAAATTCCTGAGGTTTGGGGACACATGGCCAGCACCAATCCGGAACTGGGTCACATGTAATAAAGTCCATTTTAGGGGATTCCTCCTTTGGGAGATAAACGAATCCGAGGCTGCAGCAAACTTGATCTGTCATTTGATACTTTTCTGATCTTTAAAAATACTTAAATCAATTTTATAGTTTTTAGGTTAAATTCAAAAGTTAAAAAATTATTTTTATGAAGTTGTGAGAAATTATCCAAACATCAGACCAGTTTTGGTTCCTTTTCCAGTGAGAGTGCTAAAGTGTTTTTGTGAAGAAGCCCCAAGATTTCCCTTAGCACTAACCAAACTACTTGTTGAAGGAACAGACTTAACTGCTGTTGCTGGAGGTGCGGGTGGCATCGGAGGTGGTGGTGGAGGTGGCATAGAAGGGGCATTTGTGGGTACTGAAGCAGGAGCAATCTTCTTTTTCTTTCTCAATGACCAACCTTGTTTAGGAGGGGGGCGAGGAACATTAGCAGTCTGGATTACTTTTTTAGTATAATCCTTTTGACCTAATATTTTAGCCGCTTGTTCCTTGGTTTGTTCTACACCTTCCAATTTTGCAATTCTCGCATTTTCGGCTTTGAGAGATGTTTGCATTCCATGATGCTTTGCAACTGCAGTTTTTTTGCCAAAACCTTTTCCAGGCAACCATTTTCTCTTCAATGTTTGTCTGGCACCTCGATCTCTTAAAATTTGTTGTTGAGCTGGTGTTAGATGTTTAATATCTCCCGCACGAATTCGCTTTTTACCAAGTCCCAACTTTCCTTTTGATCCATGTGCGGAAACAATCTTTCTATACTCTTTATTAGCTTCATATCTCAGTATTTTATCTTTCATTTTCTTATTTTTAACATTATCTTTTATGTAAGCTAATTCTCTATCTGAAAGATTAGCTTTTTTGATGTTTTTGGCGGACATTTTATTAAATTTTCCAACACGAGCTTTTAAATGTTTTTGGGCTAGTTTACTATGCTGCTTGGTAAGTTGTTTACCAATAGTTTCGGATCGTTGTGTTAATTTTTTTTTATTGGCCTTCATCACTGCTATATATCGTTTTCGCATGGGATCATTCTTTGGTAATTTTTTTATAACTGCTCGCTGCTGTTTTGTCATATTTTCAAGGGCTTTCCGTTGTGTAAGTAATTTTTGGTATTTAGCTTGTTTCAACATTAAAGTTGATGATCTTGATTTCATCGCAGCTTTTTTAGCGTCAAGCGTCATTCTATTAGTTCCAAAAGTTTTTGCTCCAAAACCCTTTGTTAGATTTTTATTATTTTTAAATTTACCTGCTTTACTTGCTTTGCCCACTTTACTGCCAAAAAGTCCCTGTAATTTAGAAAGCATACCACCCTCTTGATTTTTCAAGTGAGTACCATGTCTGTGATCATGTTTCTTAACTGTTGTTTTCTTGGCTCGTCGGCCTTTTTTATGGGTTATTTTTCTATTTACCATTCTTTTGCTTGATATGTTTCCTTTACTTTAGCAACAAGAAAAAAAGATCTTTATCTAATATTCAACTTATGAAATCAACTTATGAAATCAACTTATGAATCTTCTTAATTTAACTTAATCAAAAAGATTGACCATGTCATCATCTGATTCAGATTCGGAAACATGTTTTGGCTTAGGTTTAGTATCACCATCATCAAATAGACTAAACATACCATCATCTGATTCTTGGTCTGAATCAGTTGGCTCTGGTTCTGGTTCTGGACCAGGTCCCGAATTATCAGTCTTATTGTTCATTTTAGCTTCAGCGCTTTGCAGAGGGGAATGAACAGTTGTCTGATCACCATTATGGACATAGAGTAAATCATTTTTCCACTCTGACCACATGTATGTGTTTGGACCATCTCCTCCAACAACCACCATGGCTCGATAATCAACAATTGAAAAAGTGCCAAAGGGGAGTGGGCCTAAATAGCCAACTGGTCTATCATTAAGTTGATAACCAGTGTAATAACCAAGGAGAGTCATATGTTGAGGTTTTACTGTATCAAAGGGTCGTAGAAATTTTAGGTTTTCAACAACCCAAACATAACCGTTGTAGGCTTTAGAACGGACACCGCACTCATGAAATTTATCGAGATGTTGCGAGCTAACTCCGGTATTGCCTCGGACGGCCCAATACACGTTCTTTGGATGTTCACCAACTTTCAATTCTTCTTCCATATTTAAGAGTTTATTTAGAGAAATGGAAGAAGATATATTTAAAATTATAAATTCAATTTTTTATTATGTAAAAATTGAATGGCTTAATGTGCATCCAATCCAACCCAAAACAAAATAAAATGACATCAGTTACTCTCAAATTTTTCGACTTCAAACCAGATTATGAGAACGAGCTCAAAAAGGTTTTCGATCAAACTGCTTTTCCTATTCAAAATCCACAAGGGATTTCACAATTAAAGGTAGAAATGGCAACTGAAAACTTGTTTGATTTGCCAGAATACGCTGATCACACCAATCACCCACAAATTGCTTTTGTTTCACCAGCCAACTCTTTTGGATGGATGAGTGGGGGTATTGACTATCCTCTATCAGCAAAAGTCCTACCTAGAATTGAAAAAGAACTTCAGAAAATGTTGACAACTCTGAATTATAGAGGTGCCCTAGAAAGAGGCTATTCAAAAGAGTTTATGGATACCATGCTTGATTCAGTTCAAACTATTTGCACGATCGATCCTGTTTTGCAGAAGAAGGTTTTGGCTTTATTGAAAGCTGAGAATCCATCTGTCACCGCTGATACTATGACGGATCAGATTACACCTGAGTTCCTAACCAAGCATTTTCCGCGTCAAACTCCCGAGCTTCACTTGCCAGTTGGATCAGCGATTTTGGTTTATCACCAGGATAAGAAACAATTCTTAGTTTCGGCCCCAACTATGTTCTTTCCTCAAGATGTCCGCGGTACTCGCAACGCATACTTCGCGATGGTTGCCATCCTTAAAGTAGTTGACAAGTATAATCTGGCTAACCCAACAACTCCGATCACTAGAATCCTCTGCCCTGGATTGTGCACTGGTGTTGGTGGATTGTCCTTCCAAACTCTCTCTAAACTAGTTCATGAAGCAGTTCTTGATTTTCAAAAGGGAATCAAAGATCCAGATACTTTGGACCAGGAACTAGTTAAGAAATGGGAAAACATTCACCCTAATCTTCTTTACCTTCGTGAATCTGCTTTTCATCAACAACCCCACAAGATCGGAATGTTAACCCATCAACTAAAATCAATGTTGGAATCAGACACTAATATGATCGAAACCAATGAACTTCTTGAATCAGAATTTGAAGCCAAGATGTTCTCTTAAGTGCCTAGGTATTACTTGATTGAACCCTTCCTGATTAAATCTTAATTAATTTTTTATTGGTCTTTGTCTTTGTCTTTGTCTTTGTCTTTCTTTTCTTTTTCCATAATTTCATATTCAACCTGAGTATTAAGATTAGTTAAATTAAAAGTGATTTTATCTAATGAATCGTCATTTGTTTTAAAGGAAATTGAGTCACTTCCAAATAATTCAGTTTGAATACAGGGATCTTCCAAAATATTTTTAAATTCTATTTGAGCCTCATCTTGACGAAGCAGCATTATCTGACTATCCATCAACCTTTTTTTAATAAATCCATCATCAGGATAATCATCTTTCATTCCTGAATACTTATAAATAGTTTTATTAATACTATCTTGAATCAAAATTTCATAATATAAGCTTTCAGATTTTACGTAAAATGTTAAATGATAAATATATCGGGCATCGTTATTATCTTGATCAATAAAGATCATCGAAAAAGAAATCTTCTTTTGTTGATTATTATCACGAAACTCATTATATTTGTTAGATTTACTTAATATTTTACAATTTGCAAAATCTATTTGAATCTTATTTGGGTTACTCATAAAATTCCTTCTTTTTTGATGTTTAAAGATGATAAAAAAAATTTAATTTATCCTTAGCGGATTTAAATGGTTTTTAAAATGATTCTTGAAATGATTTTTAAAACGACTCTTAAGATTTAAGACTTCATGGTTGGAAACATGATCACTTCCCGAATGTCTTCCTGGTTTGTCAGGAGCATAATCACCCGATCAATTCCAATTCCAAGACCAGCCGTTGGTGGAAGACCAACCTCCAAAGCCTTAACAAAGTTCTCATCAATATCTTGGGCTTCAGTATCACCAGAATCCTTTTGACGACTTTGTTCTTCAAAGTTCTTCCTTTGAATTCGTGGATCATTTAGTTCCGTAAAACCATTGGCCAGCTCACGTCCAGCAACAAACAGCTCAAACCTCTCAGTCAATCCAGGGCGATGCCGATCTGGCTTAGCCAAGGGGCTCATTAGAACTGGATGACCACAAATGAAAGTTGGGTTCTGGCACTCTGGTTCAATAAAGTGACCAATAATCTTATCAAAAAGCTTGGCTGTGGTAGTCACCGCTGGCATTGAAACCTGCTCATCCAAGCAAAACTTCATCAGTTCATCCCGGAGATTTGGATGCTCTGGGCTGGGGAAGTCTGCAAACTTGCTTTGAAGATACTCCATAATATCAACGCGACGATAAGGTGGTGTCCAATCAACAATCTTATCCTGGAATTCAATCTTAAGATTCCGGCCCATCTTGGCTAGGATGGTTGGGAACATCTCCTCAATCAACCGCATTAGGGTCTTATGATCTGCATCAGCTTGGTAAAGCTCAATCGTGGTAAATTCTGGATTGTGAGTGTGATCAACCCCTTCGTTGCGGAAGACACGACCAATCTCAAAGACTCGGTCCATTCCTCCAACCACAGCCATCTTAAGGTAGAGTTCAGGGGCAATTCGCAAAAACATATCTGTCTTGAGCTCATTATGGTGGGTCTTGAAAGGGGTTGCTGTGGCTCCGCTAGCAACCATGTTGAGAATAGGAGTTTCAATTTCCATGAATTTCTTGGTGACCATAAATACACGCAGGTTCTGAATGAAAAGGTTTCGAGTGACAAAGTTTTGAAAAGTATCATCATTAATCATCATGTCCAGGTACCGTTCCCGAAACCTCTTCTCCTTATCAGCAAAACCAAAGTAAGCTCCTAGATCTCCCTCCTTGACAGTTCCCTTGCCCGACTTCTGATTGAACTTCTTTGGGATTTGGTGCAAACAGGGAGTCAGAACGAGAACTCGAGTTGCCATAATGCTCAACTCTCCTTGGCGAGTCTTATACGGATATCCCTCCACTCCAATAATGTCTCCTCGGGAAATCTTAGGCAGGTCACTACTAAAAGAATGTTCTGGATTGTAGTTCGCATCCCAGGCCATTACTTGAAGCTTTTCACCTTGACTGTTAATATCCATGAAAAGAATCTGCTTACCAGCCTTTCCATTGGGCTTTACTCGACCCCGCAGGGTATGAGTTCGACCCCAAATACTGTAATTACTACTCTTATCATCAGCATTGGGCTCCAAATGATCATGGGCAGACTTGAAAGCCGTAATTGAGATTCGTGGAAGTGCAGAACTAAATTCATGCGGGTAACTTTGATCAGTCAAGCTAGCTAGCTTGTCCTGATAGTGCTGAGTTTCATCGGACATTGTTAAGTTATGATCTAAAATTGATTAGGTTTAATTCTTTTCAATTTTATCCTTTTTATAGATAGACAAATGGAGGTCAAATATACTTTCATCGATTTAGATGGGGTCTTTACAGCATCAATAAAACCTTTTGCTTTAAAAAATCCGAATCTTTTGATTGAAACTAGACAACAAAACATTTTTGAGTTTCATCAGGAACATCAAAATGAAAAAGGATTATGCTATGTTAGTCCTGCCAATTCACTTGGCTTTATGGATGGTGGGATTGATAAAGTTTATAGTGAACAAATCTTTCCCAAGATTGATAAAGAAGTCAAATACTGCATTCGAAATTTAAAACATCATAATCTAGTTGGTCAAGCTTATTTGCCAATTGGGTCAGCGGCTGTTATTAAACGTCAGGATCAATTTATGATTTCAGCCCCAACCATGTGGCTTCCACAAAATGTTAATCAAACTAAAAATGCTAAAAATGCTTTTCTAGCAGTCTTAAACGCCACTTTCTTGTGGAATAAGATTAGGTCTTCAACTCCAATTAAACATATTGTTTGCTCTGGATTATGCACCGGATATGGTAAAATGACTGGTCAAGAATCCGCCAGTCAAATTTTTGAAGCATTTCAAGAATTTAATTTGAAACAATCCTACCATCTACAGCCTTATCATCATCAGTGGTTTCAAGAATTCTCCATTTATTTTCAAGAACCTCCTGAATCAATTGTTGAACAACCTTTGTATTATGAGAATAGTCAGTGGAAAATGATTAAACCAATGGAGATTATTAGATCGGGTTCCTGAAAATTTGAAGAACCAAGGCAAAAATTGATTTGCTTTGGTGTTTAGGTTGAAATGATTATTAAGTAATGATTTCAAGAAAAGAAATTGAAGGATCTAAATATGCATATGTAATAGAAAAAGGTTTGCCAGACCATATTATTGAATTTTTCTGGTATGGTTTTAAGGATAGTATTTACAACACAATTGCCCAATCAGATGTTCCAGATCAGGAAACAGATTTAGTTAAAGCTGAGCTAGAATCAACTAGAGAAATCCTTAACGAATTGCAGAGTCAACAAAAATACGATGAGATTTCTGGAATCATTCAAAATTTTATTATCTGGATTTCACGACATTTAATGATTTCTTTTGTTAAACATTACAATTTCAACATCTTTGTTACTAACATTAAAAGATGGTCAAAATGGATTTTAGAAAAAGGTGATAAATTATGTTATGATTGGCTTAAAAATTACAAAAAGGTTGGTGATGATGCCTTAGGTGATCATTTCTATGTCTTTTTTGAAATCAAGCGATTCGTTTATGGTCGATCAATTCCAGAAGGAGATCAGATATTAGAATTTGTTTTCCAATATCTTCCTGACAAATCATGCAATAATTTGGCTGTTTTACACCAATTAATGGAATATTTAGTTAAAAATCATATTTTAAAACCAACCCTACTAGAAATACTCAATGATTGTTGCCCAGTCATCGAATGTCTCAAAACCCATCAAATTCTCCCCAAAGATTTGAAGGTTATAAAACCTTACTCATTTATTAAATTATTAAAAAAGTATTCAATGTTGAATCCTAAAAGTTGAATCCTAAAAGTTGAATCCTAAAAATAAAATTGAAATTTAATTGGGATCAAGAGAGTAAAATTCTCAATGATTGCTTTGTATAAGCTAATTTACAGTTATTGGAATCCGACTTCTAAAATGATGGATCAGTCCATTTGGGTTGTTGTAGATTTCTTTGTTTGGCTACTTTATTTTATTATTTGCTGTATTTATTGGCCCTGGGTCATCATGACAGCTATAACCTTAGTTTATTTGATTGCCAAATATCCTTCGATTCGGAGTGAACTTAATCCGACCCCAATAAATAGATCGATTGGAATTAATAGAACTAAGTTATGTGTTTTAATGGAATTAGGTGTTGTTTTAGTAATAATTTGTCTAATTTTTTCAAATACATTTCGAAGTTTTATTCTTTCAACTCAACAAATCATAAAAGGGGATGATAATCATCAGCTTTTGTGGGCTTTAAATTATCAAATGGTATTGGTCTGTGTTATGTTGGCTCATGTAATTGTTGCATGAGCCAGGCTCTTTTAAGTAAAAACTAAATAAAAAATTTATCTTTACGATATTTTGTTTAAAATTTTTTTAATTTTCTGAACGGGATTCAGATTTACAGCAACACTACACAATAACCATTCAAATTAAATTTTTGATTTTGAGATTAGGTTCTTGGGTCATTAAATGTAAATTAGGAATCCTACTCAGAAACCTCTTAATGATCTTTGTACCGGTAGGAGAATTGTTTCATGGGACAATCTGGTCCCATCAAATGTCCATCACCTCCGCAAAAATTGCACCTTTTGTTGGGGCAATTTTCAACCACATGTCCAACAGCTCCTTTGCAATAAGCACAGAATGTGGGGCATTGTCGTTCACGGTGTCCGATACCCTTGCATTTCTTGCACTTGTGCTCCAGAATCTCTGGACATTCAGCGACCTTGTGGCCAAAATCTTTGCAATAGACACAAAATTCAGTCTCGCATCGGCTGCGGGTATGGCCCTTTTCTCCACATCGAGGGCATTCATATTCCTTTAGGCGAGGGCAAGTTTTAGGCAGATGCCCCTTGCACTCCTCTTCAGGAAGATCTTGATTGGCACAAAAGTTGCAAAACATTTCACGCTTGTATGACTTTTTTTGTCCCGAATTTTGGCTTGTTCGTTGATTGCCATTGGTTTGATTGCCATTGGTTTGATTTCCCCGGGGTTTCCCCTCAAATTGCTTTCCTTTGGGTTTTCCCTCAAACTGCTTTCCTCGGGGTTTCCCCTCAAACTGCTTTCCTCTGGGTTTTCCCTCAAACTGCTTTCCTTTCGGAGTGTTTTTGCGAGTTTGACTTCTGGGCTTGCCATCCGAGTCATCTTTTGGATTAGGCTCACTGGCTTCCTTTCGCATAGGTCGCTTCTTACGCTCCACCATCTTGAATTCACCCTCTCCATCATCTGGGAATGGTTTCATTCCTTGAGATTCATTATCAGCTACTTCAGGCTCGTCCACGGTTGATTCCTTAGCCACCGGCTCAGGTTTTTCAAACGCAGGTTCATTTTCAGTAAGATTTTGCTGAGGTTCAGCGACCTCGGGATCATCCCAAGAGCCACTAGTGGTTGTCTCAAATTTGTTTAATTGAAGGTTTTGTGCTGTTTCCTTTTGACTCATTGTTAGTGAATGATCCTTTAAAATTCAAATCGATCAATTCAATTTTTCTGACTTAGATCAGACTCGTATTTAACATTTTAGATTTTAAATTTCAGTTTCTATCATTTCAGGTTCTATCATTTCAGTTTCTATCATTTCAGGTTCTATCATTTCAGGTTCTTTTAATATATAAACCACTTGTTAGTTCCATCATTGTACACCACCACACTGTCATAATTACCATTAATTACATAAGTATTCGCGCTACCATCTAGTCCTCTGAATAAATCACCATTGGCATAGGCAATCGTAATATTATTGGTACTTGAATTACCTCCTTCATCAATAATCGCAATTCTCATTGCTCCAGTGGCACTGATATCTGGTAGAGTAATGGTGCATGTACCAGTTGCGGTATAAGTAACAGCCACAATGTCATCAGTTACCAAAACTGTATAGGCCCCACTGCCAACAACTTTTCTGGAGTAGCCGGTGGCTGGACTATCCCAATTTAAAGTTCCACTTCCATCTGTTTTTAAATATTCTCCACTTCCTCCATCATTTATTGGGAGCGTCAATGTATAATTTGTAACTGAAGTTGGAAGAATTAGTGTTGCCGTTTGCGCATTAGCATTTGATAAAGTCACTTTTCTAGTTGCCACATCTGACCACTCGTAAGCGGTGGTTCCAAGGGCGATTGCGTTACTAGCGTTAGGGATGATTCTGACCGTGTCCGCATCACCAATTGTATAAGTCTGATCTGGTAAAGTTAGGGTCGAAAAATTAACTGCTGTACCATTTCCAGAACCCTTCGAAATACCAACAAAGGCATTTGATAAATTAATTGTACCATATTCCATAGTTACCAAACCATCATTGGCATGATCATGAAGATGCATTTTGATTTGGCAAGTATTGGCCAAACTGCTGCTCAAAGTCTGATAATTGAAATATGTCACCGTCAAAAGAGAACTGGCTTGGTTGTAATAAATACCTCCACTGCCAGACGCTGGTGATCTTAAATCAGTCCAGAAAGGATAAATACCGGCTGCACCTTCAAATTCAGCTAAGGTTGCCGAATAATCAGTTGATCCAGCTGAAAAGGTCATAAAACCGTTCGTATTCAAATGAACTGATGTATAACTGCTTGAATACATATGCATTTTTTTACCCCCTGTGATCGTATAACTGTGATAACCATCATCAGCAGTACCACTGGTCCAGGAACTAACTTTAGTGTGACCACTAATTGAAATTATACTACCATCGGTTTTAACGATCGTGTGTCCGCTGGTCCCAGATTTGGTAAAACTAAATAAAGAGTCAGCTAAATCAAAAGCTTTATTGGCGGATAAATCTTCATATGGATTGACATAAACCGTTGACGCAACTCCTGAAGTACTAGTTGGAATATTCATAAATCCAGTCCAGGATAAAGTTCCTGTACCATTGGTCTTCAAGGCTTGTCCATCTGTCCCAGCCACACTGGGAAGTGTTATTGTATGACCTGCAACACCAACTAATGAATGACTTTTTAGTGTGGTGTATCTAGAACTAGTTGTACCGCACAATCTAAAGTCAGGAACTATGCTATTTGGGTTATAAACTTGAACATATCCGGCTCCTCCTAAACCATCACCACCAGTTCCAGCTGCACCAGGTTCTAAAGAAATATATCCACCACGTCCTGGAGTACCAGCTGAAGCGCCTGCATTAGAACCGGCTCCCCCTCGAACAACAACATCGCCACCAATTACTCCATTTTGGACTGTTGTTAAAGTAGCTTGTTGAGTTGTTGATCCACTAACTGCACCAGATAACGTTACTAAGGTGGTGTTGGTGTAACCAGTTCCACCATTGGTAAGATTAATTGCAGTTAAATAACCTGAACCATTAACCGCGGCATTACCTATTAAACCTGTACCGTTTCCCCCACTAGAAATATAAACTAGTTCGCGAGCTGTATAATCATCAGCATAGAGAGGATTAATAAAGTTGACAACTCCTCCGGCGTGTCCTGTAACAATCGCTTTGAAGAGGGAAGGAGATCCAGAATTATTGAACGTCACCACATCACCATTGGCATGACCTGTGCCACCATCAGAAATAGTAATTCCAGTCACATAACCGCTAGTGACAGTGGCTAGAAAGGTACCTCCTGCACCACCTCCAGTTCTAGCAGTGATAGTCAAAGCTTGACTATTAGTATATCCCGTGGCGTAAACCGGGGATAGACTAGTAACAACACCACCACTTCCTTTGCCACCAATTACATTAATTTCTGGAGCAATAGAATTGCTAGGTGAAAAAGAATTGAGATACATATATTGACCAGATGCCGCTGATGTATAGCCAACTAATTTAACCAAATCAAACATGTGATAGTTATTCTCATCTGAATTAGTTGTCAGGGAAGTAATATAATTACCACTACTTGTGATTGTTCCAGTTCCATCAGTACCAGTACTAGTGCCTAATGTTTTAACAAATTTAGCAGTTTCTCCAGTTGTATATCCAGCAGCATATCTTAAATTAACAAAGGTTACTGCCCCGCTTGAGACTGTCAACGAAGCAACTGCATCCATGGTAGTACCATCAGTAAATGTTACAAATTCCCCATTACTATAACCTGTTCCGGCGGCGGAAACATTTGCACTAGTCAAATATCCCAAACTATTTGTTGCCGCCGTAAAAGTTGCTCCAGTTCCAGATCCTCCGGTGTAAGCAATCGTATTTCCGCTAGTGTAACCAATACCATAAATCAATTGCCAATTATATGAACCATCCGAAGTTGTAAATGTTTTTCCGGCAATCGTAGTTGTATTACTGGTATTAGTATTAATTTGCATAGTGCTTTTAGGTCCAAAGGTCGCTCCAGAATAATTTTGTAAATTAAGTAATCCTCCAAAACGACTTTCACCTATTTCAACATTCATTGCTCTAGTTGTTGTCAGGGTTGAATTCGTTCCGGCAACCGGATTTCCCTGAATGTGTAGAGTTGTGCTTAGCTGGGTTGTAATAGCGTTTGAACCAGCTAAAACAGGAGCTTTGATTGAAATTAAATTAAATTCAGTGGCTGCTGTACCACTGGCCACTGTTACATTATCCGTAAAAGTTTCTCGATCAACAAAAAGTCCATGACCACTTGTAGTTGGAGTATAGTTACGTCCACCCCCACTTAAAGTTATTTTTCCTATATCACCTATTTCTTTACTGGCATCCAAAACTAAAGCTTTGGAAGCTGCTGCCGTACCAGCTGTCACCCCAGCAACAAAGTTTAATTGAGCCGTGGTTGCTGTAACACCATCTAATTTGTTCAGTTCGGCTGCTGTTGAAGTGACTAGGACACTACCCAGAAATAAACCATTGGTACCATCATGGGAAGCGACATCAAAATCATTTGCACCATCCGACACAGTTAAATCGCCATTAACTGTTAATCCAGTTAAGGTTCCTAGGCTGGTAACACTAGTTTGAGCAGCAGTACTTAAAGTACCTACTAGACTTCCGGTCGCTGTGACATCGGTGGCACTTAAATCACCAGTACCTAAATTAATGTCTTTACTACCATCAACAACTAGAGCTTTACTGGCTACTGCAGTACCTGCAGTAGAACCATCCAAGAAATTCAGTTCTGTGGAATTTGAAGTAACTCCATCGAGGATATTTAGTTCTGTGGCATTTGAAGTCACGCCATCCATAATGTTCAATTCTGCAGCACTAGCAGTAATCAAAGTACCTCCCAACTTTAAACCAGCTGAAGATGCATCATGACCACTAACATCCACATCACCATCTAATCTAGTTTGACCACCATCAACCCAGAGAGCA